>Ga0181606_10000196_pt1 | contig 47108 bp, 35 predicted proteins | sample 041ome_10_FD_132994 | JGI IMG/M metagenome (GOLD analysis project Ga0181606, IMG submission 132994) | Coastal salt marsh microbial communities from the Groves Creek Marsh, Skidaway Island, Georgia - 041412US metaG (megahit assembly) | ecosystem: Environmental > Aquatic > Marine > Intertidal... | reverse complement strand
GGCATTCCGCCGATACCCATCATTGATTTTAGTCAGTTCGGCGACATAGAACTGCGGCCACTGTCCAGGGTTCGCCGCAGTAGTGCGCGTAATCTGCATCGTAGCTGGCTGAATGTAGCCCATGTGACTCAGTTTGATGAGGCTGATATCACCGATCTGGAAGCCTTTCGTAAAACTCAAAACCTGGAGTTAGCCAGCTCAGGCGACAAGTTGACGCCTCTGGCTTTTCTGATCAAGGCCTGTGTCCAAGCTCTGATCAAGTATCCGCAATTCAATTCATCGATTGATGCAGATTACCAACACCTGACCCTGAAAAAGTACTACAACATCGGGATCGCAGTCGAGACACCTGATGGCCTGATGGTTCCGGTGCTACGAGAAGCGAACAAGAAAGGGGTGGTTGAATTGGCGCGCGAATCGGCCCTTCTCGCGGCACAGGCCCGCGACAAGAAGCTGCCGCTGAACGCGATGCAGGGCGCAACTTTTACCATCACCAGTCTGGGTGGTATCGGCGGTACGGCCTTTACGCCGATCGTCAACGCGCCAGAAGTTGCTATTCTGGGAGTTTCCCGCGCATCCATGGGCCCTGTTTGGGACGGCCAGGGGTTTGTGCCGCGAATGCTGTTACCCTTGTCTTTGTCCTATGATCACCGTGCCATCGATGGTGCTGAGGCGGCCAGATTTACCCATTATTTGACCCAGCTATTGGGTGATGTGCGTCGACTGATTCTTTAAGCTGCGGGGCTTTGGGTTGCCCTGAAGACGGGTGGTGCATAGACCGGCTGTGACCGGCTGTGACCTGTAAAAAAAGCTAGATCAGCCGAGATCTTTCTGCCAGAGGACTTCGCTGACACCTTGGCTCTTTGCCGTGTAGCGTGCGGCAACGAACAGATAATCTGACAAACGGTTCAGATACTTCAGGCCCTCTTCATTAATCGACGAGCTTAGCGCGAGTGTGACGATATCCCGTTCTGCTCGTCTGCAGACACTGCGTGCCAAATGAAAGGTCGCAATGAGGCGAGAACCTCCTGGCAATATGAAGTTTTCTAGCGGCGCCAGGTCGGCATTCAGTTCGTCCAAACGCTGTTCAATGTCGGTCACATGCTTTGCCGTAATAATCCTAAAGTCAGGAATCGAGAGTTCTCCGCCAAGGTCGAAAATTCTATGTTGGCTGTAACGCAGAAATTCGCCGATCGGCAGAATGCCGGCATGTTGTTGCACAAGGATTTCTTCGATCAATAAACCCAGTAGGCTGTTAAGCTCATCGACGCTGCCGATAGCCTCTATGCGCGGTGCATTTTTCTTGATTCTATTGCCATCGCCCAAGCCTGTTTCGCCGAGGTCTCCTGTGCGCGTATAAATTTTGCTGAGGCGTTTGCCCATCGATGTTGACTCACTAATAGTTAAGTTGAGAGGTGCTTGACCAATATTCGACCTGAATCAAACGAGCCTTTTAGATTCTCTCGCGCAGTTTGAATCATGACCTGGCGATTGGGTGGCCCCGAATGGGCTTCACTGGCGCAAATGCTCATGCCAATGTTGGCCGGTAAATAACCCACCGGTGTAGTGTAACTTTTGAGGGTTATCCCATCAAAAATATGTTGGTAGCATTCTGCCCTGCATTGGTCGATTGACCCCTGGAGTAGAATCAAAGCGAATCGACCTGGCTCGAAATAGGTAACGATGTCCAGCGGTCGAACCAGCTGTTGAATTCTGTTGGATATCGCGATCAGCAGTTGATCTGCGATCTTTTGGTCATACTGTTCAGCGACATCCGAATAATTCTCGACACTGATCATCAAAAAGCAGATGGCACCGCCTCGGGATTCTATCTGTCGAATACTGTCTGTCAGAGTTTGCTCAGCATATCGACGATTACCTAACCCTGTTAACGGGTCGAGTAATTGGCCTTTCTCCAGCACATCGCAGTGGGCTTGCAGGCCGATATTTTCGTTCGTCAATTGGTTGATTCTTGCCGCCGTTCTGGTGCCGACCTTTATTTGCTGAGCCAGCATGCGCAACTGTTCTGATTGGCCATCGAAATGAATGAAGGCATCAAGGTTGTGTTCAAAGCGTTCCAGCAGTGCTTCGCTGGGGTCTTTACCCACAACAATAATGTAGCTGTAATGCTGTCGGTCGCCATTGATCTCTTGTATAGCCTCTGCGATCTCAGTGACACTCATGTCGTCCAGGGGGCTTTCGATGACGATGACGCTAGCGGGATTGGTCTCAAGGCCCTGAAGCGCTTCGACTGCACCCCTGTAAATTTGTTTGTCCGGATAATCACCGACCGCCGCCGCAAACAGACGTTCGTCTGATGCAATGGTGAGGACAAGAGCCACTGGCTGATTTAGCATAAATTTGTGCAGGTTTTCGTACAGAGGTTTAGCATATTTTAAAGCCCTTAATTAATGGGTATTAACAGGGTTGCGACCGCATGAATCGAATCTGATATGCTGCATTAAGCAGTCCCTATTGTAGATAATTTGGAGGTAAATAGACATGCCATCTTTTGATGCGGTATCGGAAGTGGATTTGCAGGAGGTTAATAACGCTGTAGACCAAGCGAATCGCGAGCTTTCGACTCGATTTGACTTCAAGGGAGTGAATGCCAGATTTGAACGCAAGGACAACGAAGTGACGATGACAGCCGAGGCAGATATTCAGCTAGAGCAGATGTTGGACATACTAAGGGCCAAGCTGATTGGTCGCAAAATAGATGTCAAAGTCCTGGAAGTGAAGGACCGAACCGCTAGAGGTAAGCTGCTGCATCAGATCGTAGTGGTCAAGCAGGGTATTGACATCGACTTGGCGCGAAAGATTGTCAAGCTCATCAAAGATAAAAAAATGAAGGTTCAAGCAGCAATTCAGGGCGAAAAGGTGCGTGTTACCGGCAAGAAACGCGACGACTTACAGCAGGTGATGGCGATGTTGCGTGAAAACGAGCTGGAGATGCCGCTGCAATTTGACAATTTTAGAGAGTAGTCGATTGTCTTGGCGATCGAATTAAGGAGAAACCGTTGACAGCCAAGAGTGCACCTTCCGGCTCGCAAACCGAGTCCATTGGTGATCAAACACTGAGTTGGCGTGAAGTCCTGCAGATCTATGCCAACCCGCGTGTCATTGCCATGGCGTTTCTTGGCTTCTCCGGTGGGCTGCCTTTTTTGCTGGTTTTCTCCACATTAACCGCCTGGTTGCGAGACGCTGAAGTCAGTCGAACAACGATCGGCTTTTTTGCCTGGGTAGGTATCACCTATTCCATTAAGGTCTTCTGGGCCCCGGTTGTTGATCGATTGCGTTTGCCCCTGATAGGGTCATTGGGCAGACGCCGTTCCTGGATACTGGTTGCTCAAATGGGTATTGCCTTTGGCTTGCTGGGAATGTCGGTGGTGGGTGCTCAAGACTTAACGTTACTGTCTATTTTGGCGGTACTTGTTGCATTCTCGTCTGCGACCCAGGACGTGGCGATTGATGCCTATCGAATTGAGGCTCTTGCCGAACGCTATCAGGGCGCAATGTCTGCAGCCTACATCTTTGGCTATCGTGTTGCCTTGCTGGTTGCCGGCGCAGGTGCCTTCTATCTGGCCGAGTACCTGGGTTGGATTCTGGCTTACCAGGTGATGGCGGGTCTGATGCTCGTGGGTATTGTCACGGTGATGTTAATTCAGGAGCCTTTGGCAAGCGCCGCTCAAGAGCAAATACCAGAAGACCTGCAGGTGAATCACTATCTGGCGAGGCGTGAATACCTGCCGAACGCGGTTCAGCGTCTTGTGAATCGGCTTCTCGCGGCGCTCATCTTGCCTTTTATCGATTTTTTTAAGCGCACAGGTCGTTTCGGCCTGGTTATTCTCTTGTTTATTGCCGTTTTTCGACTCAGCGATATTGCCATGGGCATCATGGCTAATCCTTTCTATCTGGACATGGGCTACAGCAAGACCGAAATCGCCAATGTCGCCAAGGTTTTTGGGTTTTTCATGACGATCGCTGGCTCAGCTCTGTGTGGTGTCTTGGTGGTGAAATGGGGCATCTTGAGACCACTGTTAATCGGAGCCGTGGCCGTCGCATTAACAAATCTGCTATTTGCGCTGCTGTCCACACTTGAGCCACGAATAACATGGTTGGCGGTGGTCATCAGTGCCGATAATATCAGCGGCGGGTTTGCCGCGACGGCATTTGTCGCTTACCTTTCGAGTCTAACCAATCGTGCCTATACAGCCACTCAGTATGCTCTGTTCAGCTCACTGATGACCTTGCCGGGTAAGTTTATCAGTGGTTTTTCAGGTGTTATCGTCGATGGATGGGGTTATTTGCCATTTTTTATCTTTGCCAGCCTGATCGGCATTCCGGCGATCCTGCTGGTGATTCTGTTGATGCGGCGGGACAAGGATGTTGTAGCGGGTCATTGATTCACCAAGCGTGACGACATTTAAGGTTGCCATTGATAAAGCCTGAGACTCACTCGGTTCCTGTCGACCGATATGCCGTCCTCTTTTAAACGCCCGCATTGTAGAAGCAGGTTCGGATGGGATACCTCACCGCGACTGTTCACCACTCGATGCCACGGCAGGCGAGTGTCTGGCGGTAGACGACTGAGTATACGGCCCACCAGTCGTGCTTGTTGTGGCATACCAGCAAGATGGGCGATCTGGCCGTAGGTGGCGATCTGCCCTTCAGGAATAGCGCTGACGCACTGCCAGACAAGTGCCTCAAGCTCGGTCGTCTTGGTCATCGGCTTGCCGGTCAACAAGTGCTGCACCTCCGGTTATTAGCCGTAAGAAAATAAATTTAGATTGTCGGGTTGACTATGAACAATTCGCCCATATTATTAGCACTCCAAAAGGGAGAGTGCTAAAAAATCACCCTCAGGCCACAGAAAATGGGGACATACACCCATCAGTCGGGATGCCGGCAGGGCAGCGCAAGCAGGCCTGTAGAGGCGGACGGCGTTTTCTGGAGCGGTCGGTCGATAGTTTAGTAATTTTTATATTGTTCCACAAATGGCAGTGCTGGTTCGGCGCTCGCTGTTTGATCCAGAAATGGGAGAAATGAATGAACATCCGTCCATTGCAAGACCGTGTGGTAGTACGCCGCATGGAAGAAGAAACCAAGTCAGCAGGCGGGATCGTACTGCCAGGCTCGGCAGCAGAAAAGCCGTCCAGAGGCGAAGTCCTCGCAGTTGGTCCAGGTAAAAAGAAGGAAGATGGCGGTCTTATGCCCGTGGACTTGAAAGTAGGTGACAAGGTTCTCTTCGGTCAGTACTCAGGCAGCACTGTTAAAGTCGATGGGGAAGAGCTCCTCATCATGAGCGAAAGCGAAGTGTTTGGCGTAATCGAGTAAGTCGATCAGCATTAACCATCCAAGATATTAAGGAATTAAGAATATGACAGCTAAAGACGTAAAATTTGGTGATTCTGCGCGTCAACGGATGCTGGCTGGTGTGAACTTGCTGGCCGACGCTGTAAAAGTCACTCTGGGCCCGAAGGGTCGAAATGTGGTTCTCGATAAGTCTTTTGGTGCACCAACAGTGACCAAAGACGGTGTTTCTGTTGCTAAAGAAATCGAATTAAAAGACAAGTTTGAAAACATGGGCGCTCAAATGGTCAAGGAAGTCGCTTCTCAGACTTCTGATGTTGCCGGTGACGGTACTACCACTGCGACGGTTCTGGCCCAAGCGATTCTAAACGAAGGTCTGAAATCAGTGGCTGCCGGCATGAATCCAATGGATCTCAAGCGCGGTATCGACAAGGCTGTGGCGGTTGCCGTGGCTGAAATCAAGAAGCTGGCGGTACCCTGCAGCGATAGCAAGACCATCGCCCAGGTCGGTAGCGTTTCAGCCAACAGCGACACTCAGGTCGGCGATATCATTGCCGAAGCCATGGACAAGGTCGGTAAGGAAGGCGTTATCACTGTTGAAGAAGGCAGCGGTCTGGAAAACGAACTGGACGTGGTCGAAGGCATGCAGTTTGATCGCGGTTACCTGTCTCCCTACTTCATCAACAACCAGGAAAGCATGAGCGCCGAACTCGAAGCGCCATTCATTCTGTTGTACGACAAGAAAATCTCTAACATTCGCGACATGCTGCCAATTCTGGAAGCGGTTGCCAAGTCGGGCAAGCCATTACTGGTTATTGCGGAAGATGTTGAAGGCGAAGCATTGGCGACATTGGTTGTTAACAACATGCGCGGTATTGTGAAAGTGGCTGCTGCCAAGGCACCCGGCTTTGGTGATCGTCGCAAGGAAATGCTGCAGGACATCGCCATTCTGACCGGCGGTACTGTGATTTCTGAAGAAGTTGGCTTGTCACTGGAAAGCGCCACAATTGATGATCTTGGTCAGGCCAAGCGCGTCAGCCTGACTAAGGAAGCTACTACCCTGGTTGATGGTGCCGGCGTTACCGCTGACATCGAAGCCCGTGTTAACCAGATCCGTACCCAGATCGAGGACACCTCATCTGATTACGATCGCGAGAAGCTGCAGGAACGCGTGGCCAAGCTGGCCGGCGGTGTTGCGGTGATCAAGGTTGGCGCAGCGACTGAAGTTGAAATGAAAGAGAAGAAAGCGCGAGTCGAGGATGCTCTGCATTCAACCCGTGCAGCGGTTGAAGAGGGCATTGTTCCAGGCGGTGGTGTTGCCTTGATCCGTGCACTGCAGGCGCTGTCTGGCTTGAAGGGCGACAACGAAGACCAGAACGTCGGCATTAATTTACTCCGTCGTGCGATGGAAGCGCCAATGCGTCAGATCGTTACCAACGCCGGTGCAGAAGCCTCTGTCGTGGTTGACAAGGTCAAGAGCCTGAAAGGTTCTGAAGGCTACAACGCAGCCACTGGAGAATATGGCGATATGATCAAGTTTGGTCTGCCAGATCCAGCAAAAGTCACGCGTACCGCACTGCAAGCGGCAGCATCAGTTGCTGGCTTGATGATCACCACTGAATGCATGATCTCTGATATCGTCGAAGAAGGTGGTTCTAAAGGTATGCCAGACATGGGTGGTATGGGTGGTATGGGTGGTATGGGCGGTATGATGTAAGACTGCTTCGGTACAGATGCAAGCTTGCCTTGCATTCGACACTCGAACGAAAAGCCCCGCGATAGCGGGGCTTTTTTTTGCCTGCTTGTTGCTTCAGGCTGGCTGTTTTGAGCGATGTTCGAACAACGACTGGCAGATTAGATCTAGCGTGGATGACTGACGGCGGCCGTCAGCTTTATTGATGCATCGTCATCAGTCAAACGCTGTGCCGATGCAAAGTCCGCACACTTGGTTTAGACTCTGGGATCGATTTTCACACCATAAGTTGGAGAAGCAATGAAAGGCAGCGTCCATTACGAAACCCGCGGTCAAGTCGCGTTACTGAGTATTGATAATCCTCCTGTTAACCCTTTGAGTTCTGGCGTTCGACAGGGCCTTGCCGATGGCGTGACGAAAGCGTTGGCTGATGACAACGTCAAAGCGATTGTCATCACGGGCATGAATAGAGCATTTATCGCCGGCGCTGATATCAGTGAGTTTGGCGCTGCTGCGACCCAGGGAGTGAGTCTTGGCGAAGCCATGAAAAAGATGGAGTCCAGCACAAAACCCATTATTGCAGCCATTAATGGCACGGCCTTTGGCGGCGGATTGGAAGTGGCTCTGTGCTGTGACTATCGGATTGCTTCACCAACAGCCCCGGTAGGTCTGCCAGAGGTTAAGCTGGGCTTGCTTCCAGGCGCCGGTGGCACTCAACGCTTGCCAAGATTGATTGGCGCCGAAGCAGCAATTCAGGCGATCGTGTCCGGTGATCCTATCATGGCGCCCGCTGCGCTGAAGCTTGGCATCGTTGATCGCATTGCCGAGGGTAATATCGTTGATGCGGGCATCGCTTTTGCCGAAGAAATAGTTGCCGCTGGTAGTGCGACTCGAAAGATCAGAGATTTGGAGGACGTCATCGCCAAGGATCGGGGCAACACCGCCGTATTTGAAAAGGCCAGAGCTCAGCTCAACAAAACCCATCGCAATCAATTTGCACCGGAACAAATCGTCAAATGCGTCGAAGCGGCAGTCAATGCCAAGACCTTTGATGAGGGTATGGCGCTTGAAGGCAAGTACTTTGCCGAGTGCATGAAGGATCCGCAGCGTGAGGCACTGATTCACATCTTCTTCGCAGAAAGAGCGGCGAACAAGATCCCTGGTCTGGCAAAGGATGTACCCCTGATCGAAATCAACAAAGGCTCGGTGATCGGCGCTGGCACCATGGGTGGCGGTATCGTCATGTGTTTTGCCAATGCCGGAATTCCTGTGCGCATGTACGATAATGATGCAGCGAATTTGGCCCGTGGGCTCAAGGTGATCGAAGGCAACTATGCGCGCACTGTCTCGAAGGGTCGCTTGTCGCAAGCCGATATGGATAAGCGGATGGCGCTGATTAACCCCACCGAAAATTTTGATGATCTGGGTGATGGCGACATAGTGATCGAAGCGGTCTACGAAAATCTGGATTTGAAAAAAGAGATCTTTGGCAAGCTAGATAAGGTGATGAAGCCAGGTGCAATTTTAGCAACCAATACTTCGGGTCTTGACGTTGATGCCATCGCTGCCATGACAAGCCGCCCTGACCATGTCTGCGGTATGCATTTTTTCAGTCCAGCCAATGTCATGCGTTTGCTGGAGGTCGTGCGTGGCAAGGAATCATCACCCACCGTATTGGGTACGGCCATGGCTCTGGGTAAGCGCTTGGGCAAGGTGTCGGTGGTGGCGGGTAACTGCCCGGGCTTTATCGGCAATCGAATGTTGGGTGGCTATACTCGGCAGGCCAGTATGATGATTCTTGAGGGCGCCACGCCAGCTCAAGTCGATAAAGTGATCTTTGATTTTGGCCTGGCAATGGGTCCTTTCACCATGAACGACATGGTAGGCCTCGATCTGGGCTGGCGCGCACGTAAGATGATGGGCGGCAGTAATGAAGTGACTGCCCGCATTCCCGATGCGCTGTGTGAGCTTGGCCGGTACGGGCAGAAAAATGGCAAAGGTTACTACCAGTATCAAGATGGAGATAGAACGCCCCGTCCGGACCCAGAGGCAGATGCAGTGATTCATAAGGTCGCAAGCGAGCTGGGCTACACGCCGAAAACCTTCACCGACGAGGAGATTCTAAAGCGTTGCATGTATCCGTTAATCAATATAGGTGCCAAGTTGCTGGAGGAAGGCCACGCACTGCGAGCCAGCGATATCGATACCGTCTACGTCAATGGGTATGGATTCCCGACATACGTGGGAGGTCCCATGTGGTTCGCGGATACTCAAGGACTAGCCAATGTCCTGGCGGATATTAAACGCTTCTATGCTGAGACCGGCGATTCGGTCTGGAAGCCGGCAGCGCTCTTGGAAAAATTGGTCGCAGAGGGTAAAACCTTTGCTCAGTTGGATGCTGCTTGATTGAAACCGGCCCCTGCTCAGGCAGGGGCCGCTGTTTTTGTCTGTGAAATACTCCCCCACTCTCCGCTTCATCCCCCCCCTCGAATATTCAGGCCCAATTGACTAAGCTTTCCACTTGAGCGTATGGTTGAGCGCATGGCCTATCCGATAGGGTAACTCTGGGTAATGAGTGACGATCATTCATTGGGTCAGAATCGCTCAAGCACCGAGCGTTGAATGAGGAGAAAAAAAGATGGCTTACGTTGAGAATGCCACGGTTCATGACGCAGATTCTCATGTCATGGAGCTACCAGGTACCATTAATGCTTACATTGAGGCCAAGTACCGCGATCGATTTGGTGCAGTGACTCAACATGGTACGGAGGTCGAAAGTTGGGTGCAAAACGCCGTGGATTTGCAACAAAGTCCGGATTTCAGAGCCGGTGATGCTGACAATATATTGCTCAGAAAGAATTACCAGGCGCTGGGTTCGTTTCGTAATCAGGATCGGCCTAAAGCACTGGATTTGTTGGGTTTTACTTCTCAGTTAGTGTTTACCACCAGTGCCCTGAGCAACTATGGTTTGGAGTATGGCGATGATCCGGCGCTCGCGATAGCTTCAGCCAGGGCACACAATCGTATGATGACGGATTTCTGTGCCGTTGATCAAAGGCTGTTGGCCACTGGTTATGTGCCGCTCGTGGATGTCAGCAAGGCGGTGGATGTTGCACGTCAAGCGCTTGAGTTGGGCTGCAAAGCATTGGTTATTCCCTCTCGTTGTCCTGCTCACCATTCGCCAAGTCATATAGGTTTCGACAGCCTTTGGGCGCTTGCTCAGGAGGCGGGCGTACCAATTTTGTTTCATGTGGGTGGCGAAGAAAAAATGGCACCTGCCTACTTCGAGAATGGATTGCCTCGGGTCAAGGACTTTCACGGTGGGGATGAAAATTTCACGGCAGCAAGTTTTATGACGATTCCTCTCGCGCTCTGGCAAACCATGTCCATGCTGGTCATAGATGGTGTGTGCGATCGGTTTCCGCAGCTGAAATTTGGCGCAATAGAACTGGGTGCTTCCTGGGTGCCGAGCTGGATGCGCTTCCTGGATGCGGGCTTTGACGCTTTTCGCAAGGGTGAGGAGCGGTTGCAGAAGCTCAAATCTCGACCCAGCGAGATTTTGCAGCGTCAGTTCCGAGTCACGCCTTATCCACATGAAGATACAGGTTGGATTATCAATAACACCAGTGAGGACATGTGCCTGTTTTCCTCAGACTTCCCGCATGTTGAGGGCGGCAGAAATCCGCTAAAACGCTTCAACGATAGCTTGGAGGGCGTGTCCGCGATCGCCAAGGGCAAATTCTTTCGAGATAATTTTATCGACCTGATGGGTAATGGCCTGGCTAAAGACCTTCATGACCATCCGAGCTGCAGGCGAGCTTGAGCTGCGGTGATCTTTCGGGCGAGCGAAACAGGCCGGAATCTATTCAATCGGAGATTTAAATCCGGCCGGTTTAAGCGTCAGCACTGAGCACGCAACCGAATCGAGAACTTTTTCCGCGGTATTGCCAATGAAAAATCCTGGAACACCCGTTCTTGACACGGTGCCCATCACCAACAGATCGATTTTTTTGTCGTTGACATACCGTGGAATCACCTGCTCGGCACTACCCTTCTCAAGATGTGGCGTGATCGCCTGGTGCGCAGGTAGGTCACTGACGCCATGAATCAGAGTCTTTAAGCTGGTCTGGCTCTTTTCTTTGACCATGTTCATCATCTTGGCGTATTCGGTAGGGGTAAACAGCGTTTTCAGGTGCGGTTCAAACTCAGGATGCCAGACGTTGAGTACATGCAGGTCGGCGTTTTCGCGCTCTGCCAGGTGAGCAGCAAGATTAAGCAGGTGTGTGGCCAATTGCTGTGCCTCAGGCTTTTCAGTCAAATCCACTGACGCAAGGATTTTATCAATGCGTTTCTTGCGGCTGGGTTTGATAATCCATACAGGACAGGGACACTTGCGCAGTAAGCTGATATCCGTATTGCCGAACAGTTTGGCGGCTACGGCATTGTGTTTGTTGGCAGATTTGACCAAGAGGTCGAAATGCTTTTTGATAACGGTTTGGATTACGGCAAGATAATCTTTGCCAGCGACAACCTGGACCTTGATCGGCTGGCCATTCGTTTCGAGGCCCAATTCGTCGATCATTGACTTAAGTACTGTCTTGCGCTCCCTGATCAGTGCTTGTTGAAGCTTTTTTAGCGTCGGCTTCAATCTCACGTCGTTTGAGTCCACCTCGGCAACGACGTCCATGACCACGAGGGCTGCTTGATTATGCTGTGCGAGTTCTGCCGCGCGCTGAAGGGCATAGCTTTCACCCTTGGCGCCGTCTGCAAAGAAAAGTATGCGCTTGAATAGGTTCATCTTGAATCGTTCCTTGGAAAATCTTTAAGGACATGGGTAAATGCTTCCAGCAAGGCAACAGATGCTCTGCCGGTATGCATATACTCGCCGGGACCTACGTCGTGAATTCGGTGGAGTTGCCCCGACCAGATAATCGGTGCCTTGCCGGACTCTCTTATCTCGATAATGATCTTTGCCAGAAATCGCAAAGAATCTCCCGAGGCGATACGTTCTGCAAAATCGTCACTGGTCTCGTCCATGCTGAAATTTTCCTGTTCATACCTGAGTACGACGGCCAGGTCAGCCGCGTCTTCGTTGAGATCCAGCCCGTGGCTCGCGAGTGCAACGCTGAAGTTGCTGACCATGATAGGGCCCAGAAAGGCTGGCATATCGCGGGTCGATACCGAGAAGGTCTCGTATTGGCCTGTGGCGCAGCAGGTTAAGACGCGAGTGCCGATGCCTGCGACATGGGTTGCGCAACCCACCAGAAAGGCCAAAACAAAGACCGAAACAAAGACCGGAACTAAGACCGAAAAAAGGCTGGTGAGGCCTCTAGTGAGACCTCTAGTGAGACCGCTGGTGAGGCTGCTGGTGAAATTTAAGTTGCAAACACGGTGACAGTTCCAAACCCGACGACAGCTTTCAGGGAAAAATTGATACACGGCGACTTCCATTTAAAACCGATAGGTTCTGCTGATTTCACCAAGGTTGCCATGACCAGGATCAATCTAACGATTTCAAACTGCACAAGCTAACTTAGAACTATCGCATCCAGGTACAGCCAATGGTGTACCAGACAGACGACCTCATCGGACCTCTTTTAGCTATCACGTATTTTCGTGCAGTCACCCAGGGTCAAGCCGGGCAGGATCTAAGGATCGAATCTGGTGGCGTCCGAATCGAAATGTATGGCGTTTTCAGCAGTAAAATGTATGACGTTTTCAGCAGTAAAGGTTGCTGAAAGCGATAGATAGCTCGCCGTTCAGCGGTCGGTGTCAAATTGCTCGGGTCTGCATTGATCTGGCGCGAAAAGTGTAGATTTTCAAAGGTAATAGTCTTTCAAAAATATCAATGTTAACATCCTCTGACGAGTAGAGAACCCAGCTTTAGCGCGAGAAAAAATGGGTACAACCCAACAATCAAAGTAGAGGGCGAAAATGGATAACATTGCATTATTTACCGCTGGTGGCATAGATTACCTGTTCAGGTGGGGGCATTTTCTGGCAGGCGTGACCTGGATAGGATTATTGTATTATTTTAATTTCGTGCAAGGTGAATACTTCAAAGAAGCCGATCCTGCGCATCGCTCGGGTGCAATTCAAAAGTTGGTGCCACGTGCTCTCTGGTGGTTCCGATGGGGCGCCATGATGACCTTCCTCAGCGGTGTGGTTTTGCTGGCTCATCGTCATCAGGGGCTGACATTGGATATAGGTATCGGTGCGACCCTGGGTACCATCATGTTTATGAATGTCTGGATGATTATCTGGCCCAATCAGAAAATTGTTATCGCCTCAGCGACCCAAGTCGCCCAAGGCGGTGAAGCGCTACCCGAGGCAGCTGCAGCAGCGCCGAAAGCCGCCCTCGCTTCACGGACCAATACTCTGTTCTCTCTGCCCATGCTGTTTTTTATGGGATCTTCAGCTCATATGCCAAGCGGTATGTTGATGGACCCTACCAGCACCAATGCATTGATTGCGAGTCTGGTCCTCATCCTGGCCTTGGCGCTGAATGGAATCCTTGGTAAGCAGGGTCCCCTGACAACTGTTCGCGGTGTTATCACGAGCGGTTTTGTGTTGACTGCGGTGCTTTACGGCCTGACCGTGGCACTCTAATACCTTAAGGTTAGATTGATAATTGGGCTCCTTCTTAGGGGCCCTTTTTATGATAGAAACTTAGCACGGGGCTAGTCATCATGGTGGATAACCAAAGAGATCTTGATTTGATTCCGGAGATCGCGCCTGCGAAAGACGAAGTAGCATCCTACCGACGCAGCGTCCGCTCTGATGTCCCCAAGCAAAGTAATTTTAATGGCATTCTAGTCTTTGCGTTGGTGCTCATGGCGATCATGATGGGTATCGGTGGGTTCACGCTCTATGAGGTACAACAGAAACTGGATCAATCAAACCGGCTGTTAGCCGAGGGCCAGACGAGTATCCGCGACCTGAATGATCGGCTTGCCGCAACCGGCACCGATGTGTCAAAAACTCTGCAGGTCATGCAAGCGCAGCAGACGAGCAATGTGGGTGAGATCGATAAGCTTTGGGCCGTAGCCTACCGCCAGAATCGGCCCAGGATTCAAACGATAGAAGAGACACTGACAAAGCTCACAGCCATGGATAAGAAACTGGACTCGCAAATTGCTAATCAGGTCAGCAGTGTTAATAAAATTAACGAGCGGTTTGAGAAGTTCTCAAAGCAGACGACAGCGGAAGTTGAAGAGACGACGACCAGTGCCGCCCTGATACGAGGCCAAGTTCAGGATCAACGGTTACTGCTGGACGGTCAGCGTCGTAGTGTGCAGACGCTGGAGAAGCAGATGAAGGATGTGGAGGAAGCCATCGCCGTGATCGATCGGTACCGGCAACAAACCAATCAGCGCCTGGTCGAAATCCAGCGCCAACTGCAGGTGCTGCCGGCTCCTTGATAAGTGATGTGTGTAGGTGACGGGGATAGGTGACGAGGATAGTTGACGAGGATAGTTGACGGGGAAAGGCGACTCGGCTGTGTCAAGCCTAAGGAGAATAAGGCGCTAGGCATGAAAGCTAAAACAGGCGCTCAATCGCAATGGGAGGTGAGTGAGCAGCCTCATAGGCAAGTAAAACGATGTAAATGTGTTGGCTCCCGGTTGCAGACTAAGGATAGAATAAGTTAAGTCGCGGGTGTAACTCAGTTGGTAGAGTACTAGCTTCCCAAGCTAGTTGTCGCGAGTTCGAATCTCGTCGCCCGCTCCATATTGAGTCAATCTCTACTACCGCTCATCAAAGGCTATCTCTCAAAGCCATCATGGCAGACAGGACTAAAAAGCAGCGGCCAGAGTATCGAGACGAGCTGCCCGCTGGCATAAACGTCATGTTTTCACTCAATTTTATGGTACTTGAATAACGTAAACCCTCGATTGCTGTCACAGGCTGCCAGCTATTCAATCATCGCTTTAGTCCTGGCACCTAAACGGCAGAGTGATTCAGGTCAGCGCTTCGGTTAAAAAAACGGCGGCCTTTTTAAAGAGGCCGCCGTTCGCTGGTCTACTGTAATTGTTTACTGTTCTTGTCGAGGAAGCCGAAGGCCGGGTCGCTCCAAACATGCAGTAATGATGGCTTTGCTGGGCGACCCTGTGCTGCTGCTAACGACGAAGGTCAAATCTGTCTAACGTCATGACTTTGGTCCAGGCAGCGACGAAGTCGCGAACAAATTTCTCCTGGCCATCGTTCGACGCATAGACTTCAGCGACAGATCTGAGTTCTGAACTGGAGCCGAAAATTAGATCAACTGGCGTTGCTTGCCACTTCAGCGCGCCAGTCTGACGATCTCGGCCCTCGTAAACGCCCACGTTAGTGGTTGACTGGGTCCAGGTCGTTGACATATCTAACAGGTTTACGAAAAAGTCATTGCTGAGGATCCCGGGTCGATCGGTGAGGACGCCGAGCGCCGATCCTTCGGTATTGGCATTCAACGCTCGCAGACCGCCGACCAAGACTGTCATCTCTGGTACTGAGAGCGTCAGCAGATTCGCCCTATCAACTAGCATTTCCGCAGGTGAGCCTTGTGCTGTTGCGTCATAGTAGTTGCGGAAGCCGTCAGCAGAAGGCTCCAGTACTGCAAATGATTGCACATCTGTCTGAGCCTGAGTGGCATCCATGCGGCCCGGTGTGAAAGGTACTTGAACCTGCTGTCCAGCTTGCTTGGCCGCCTGCTCGATGGCAGCAGCTCCGCCCAACACAATCAGATCAGCGAGAGATATTCGCTTGCCTCGATTGTTAAAGTTCTGCTGAATTGTCTCAAGGGTCTGCAGGACCTTAGCCAATTCAGTGGGATTGTTGGCAGCCCAGTCCTTTTGGGGTGCCAGGCGAACCCGTGCACCGTTAGCACCGCCGCGCATGTCAGTGCCTCGAAAGCTTGCGGCGGACGCCCAGGCGGTCCTGATAAGTTCTGCATGGGTTAACCCAGAGGCCAGGATCTGAGACTTCAGCTCGCCGATCTGTTTTTTGCTGACCAGCTTGTGATCGACTGCGGGAATAGGATCTTGCCAGATCAACTCTTCCGTAGGGACTTCAGCGCCGATATATCTGGCTCTAGGTCCCATATCGCGATGGGTCAGTTTGAACCAGGCCTTAGCGAATGCCATTTCGAATTGGGCCGGATCAGCCAGAAAGCGTTCTGAAATTTCGCGGTAACTCGGATCAAACTTTAATGACAGATCGGTTGTGAACATGATGGGTGCATGGCGCTTAGATGGATCGTGCGCATCGGGGACCAGGCCGGCGGCGGCAGCGTTTGTGGGTATCCATTGGATCGCGCCTGCTGGGCTTCGAGTCTGTTCCCAATCAAAGGCGAACAGATTGCCCAGGTATTGCATCGACCAGACGGTGGGAGTTGCCGTCCAGGCGCCTTCTAAGCCGCTTGAAATGGTGTCGCCAGCATGACCAGTGCCGCATTGATTGCGCCAGCCCATTCCCTGTTCCTCGATGCCGGCAGCCGCGGGCTCGGGGCCAACACAACCTTTGGGTGCTGCTGCGCCGTGGGCCTTGCCAAAGGTATGGCCGCCAGCGATAAGGGCTACAGTTTCTTCATCGTTCATAGCCATGCGGCCGAAGGTCTCACGAATGTCTTTGGCGGCCGCCAAAGGATCAGGTACACCATTGGGGCCCTCTGGATTGACGTAAATCAGACCCATTTGAACGGCTGCCAGAGGTTTCTCCAATCGTCTGTCGCCGCTGTAACGTTCATCGGCCATGAAGGTTTTTTCCGGACCCCAATAGACCAGATCTGGCTCCCAGTCATCGACTCGGCCACCAGCAAAGCCAAAGGTTTTAAAGCCCATGGATTCCATCGCCACGTTGCCGGTCAAGACCATCAGGTCAGCCCAGGAAATCTTATTTCCGTATTTTTGTTTGATGGGCCACAGTAGTCGTCGAGCCTTATCAAGGTTAACGTTATCGGGCCAGCTGTTAAGAGGTTCAAATCTTTGCTGGCCGCCGCCAGCACCCCCACGACCATCAGCGACTCGGTAGGTGCCGGAACTGTGCCAGGCCATGCGAATGAAAAATGGCCCGTAATGACCATAGTCGGCTGGCCACCAGGGCTGTGACTGGGTCATGATGGCCTCAATCTCGGATTTCAGAACACCGAGATCGAGGGAGGCGAATGCGTTCGCGTAGTTAAAGTCTTCGCCCAACGGGTTTGACTCAGCAGCATGCTGGCGCAATGGCGTCAGATCAAGCTGTTCTGGCCACCAGAACTGTGTGGTCTGCGGTTTGCCGGCGGCCAAAGCGGGAGCGAAAGCCAAGGGTAAAATCAAGCAGGCGAGCAGGGCAATCAAAGGAGCCGATTGCTTTAGCATGGGTCTTTGCATCGTGTTCATCCTTCCTATAGTGTCGAGTGAGAAGTGTTTAGTGAGAAGTGTTTAGTGAGAAGTGTTTAGTGAGAAGTGTAGAGTGAGAGCCCGTGTAAAATTTCGATGGTGATTACTTATTAGGGTTCTAGTAGGCAAATCCTGATAAGCGACCCGCTACTATAAACCTATTCTTTCACCCTTGACGAATGGAAAATTTTGATCGCAACGGTCTAGAAAATCGATGGTAATCCATTCGGGCAGCTCTGGTCGTGGTTTAAGCAATATGCCCGATGCAGTCGCCAAGCGGCAACCGATCCCAGTATCAATAGACGATCCAGATCAAGAAACTCATCCCTAGTAGATTTGAAAGCGAGCCGTCTGCGTCGCAGGTAAGCCGCGATTGGACGGGTTTCGCATAGAGAGCGCTCGGTGAAGAACATGGAGCCCGGTGAATAGCGTTCAGTGGTTGGCATGGACTCAAAGTCGGTAAGAACTAATGATCGTCAGCACTTTCGCTTGTCTTGACAAGTATCAATTGGGTTCGCCATCGAGCCGGCATACTCACGATGGTCTTCACAACTATCCATGGCACTAGGAGCGAAGCTCTCAGCCTCTTGCGGGCTTTGAGTGTCTTGTTGATAAACGCGGTTTTCTTCTCAGGGAGTTTTTGATGGAGAACCCCATTGCTGGCTTGCCAGAATCGGTGAAACCCGGCGCTGCAGATTCGCCGCTGTCTTTAGCCCACTGTCGGTCCATTGATGCATACTGGCGTGCGGCTAACTATTTGTCTGTGGGGCAGATATACCTTAGTGATAATCCGCTGTTAAGCCAACCTTTGCGACCAGAGCATGTTAAGTCCAGGTTATTGGGGCACTGGGGGACAACTCCCGGTCTGAATTTTATTTACGCCCACCTCAATCGCGCCATAAAACAATATGATCTGGATATGCTCTTTATTGCCGGTCCGGGCCATGGCGGACCCGCGCTGCTTGCCAATACCTGGCTTGAAGGGTCTTACAGTGAGTTCTACCCGGCGGTAGATCAGTCTGTCGACGGCATGAAGGCACTGTTCCAACAATTTTCTTTTCCCGGCGGAGCTCCCAGTCATGTTGCGCCGACAACGCCTGGCTCAATTCATGAGGGTGGCGAGCTGGGTTACAGCATAGGTCATGCCTATGGGGCCGTATTTGACAACCCTGATCTGATAGCGGCCTGTGTAGTGGGTGACGGTGAGGCAGAGACAGGTCCATTAGCCGCCGCATGGCACTCAAACAAGTTTCTGAATCCTGTCACAGATGGTGCCGTACTGCCCATTCTGCACCTCAACGGCTACAAAATTTCCAGTCCGACTCTGCTCGCGCGAATCGATCCTTCAGAGCTCATCCAGCTGTTTATGGGTTATGGGTACACGCCTGTGATTGTCGATGTTGCGGCGATAGAGGCTTCGACTATGAAGGCAATGCCTGTAGGCGCTGCGATGAGAGAAGCTGGGGTGGAGCACAAAGCCCGTGATCAAATTCACCGAATCATGGCGTCGGCTTTGGATCAGGCGGTCAACGACATCAAGAATATTCAGGCGCTTGCCAGGCAAACCAGAACCTCATCGCCAACACGCCCTCTCTGGCCCATGATTATTCTCGTCTCGCCAAAAGGCTGGACGGGTCCCGCGTACGTTGATGGCTTAAAAACAGCCGGTTTTTGGCGCTCTCACCAGGTGCCGTTAGCATCCGTCAGGCAGGATCCTGAGCACCTGGCGATGTTGGAGTCCTGGATGCGGAGTTATCACGCGGAGGAGTTGTTCGACCAAACAGGCAGGTTGGTGGAGTCGCTAAGGCGACTTGCCCCGACCGGTTTGCGGCGAATGGGTGCAAACCCACAGGCTAACGGCGGCCTTCTGCTTCAAGATTTGCAACTGCCAGATTTTCGTCTTTATGCTGTCGATGTCGAGGTGCCAGGCGCCAGTCAAGCAGAGGCAACTTCGGTACTGGGCAATTGGTTAAGGGACCTGCTGAAGTTGAACGCTCAGCGCAATAACTTTCGAATATTTGGTCCTGATGAAACGGCATCAAACCGACTGGGCGCAGTTTTTGAGGCGACTAAACGAGCCTGGATGGCGACTAGACTACTCGAGGACGAGTCTCTGGCACCCGATGGGCGAGTGATGGAAATTCTCAGCGAACATACCTGCCAGGGTTGGTTGGAGGGTTACTTGTTGACCGGGCGACATGGGCTATTTTCCTGCTACGAAGCCTTCATTCATATTGTCGATTCCATGTTTAATCAGCATGCAAAATGGCTCAAATCAGCGGCTGAGGTCCCTTGGCGGCGACCAATAGCCTCATTGAACTATCTGCTAACGTCTCATGTCTGGCGTCAGGACCATAATGGCTTTTCCCATCAAGATCCCGGTTTTATTGATCATGTCGTCAATAAAAAAGCAGACATTATTCGAGTCTATTTGCCGCCAGATGCGAACACCCTGCTTTGGGTCACTGATCGTTGTCTGAGGTCACGTAACATGATTAATGTGATAGTTGCAGGTAAGCAACCAGCACCTCAGTGGCTGAACATGCAGGCGACCCTGGAGCATTGCCAAACCGGTATAGGTATTTGGCGCTGGGCCAGCAATGATAGAGACTCGACGCCACACGTAGTCATGGCCTGTGCCGGCGATGTGCCGACGCTGGAAACGCTGGCAGCGGTCGATATTCTGCGACAATTGGCGCCGAACCTCAGGATTCGAGTCATTAATGTTGTAGACCTGATGACGCTGCAGCCCGCAGAAGAGCATCCGCATGGTCTATCGAACCTGGATTTTGACGCTTTGTTCACAAAGCAAACGCCGATTATTTTTGCCTACCATGGCTATCCATGGTTGATTCATCGATTGACTTATCGACGAACCAATCACCGCAATCTCCATGTTCGTGGTTACAAGGAAGAGGGGTCAACAACCACACCCTTTGATATGGCGGTTCGAAACGACCTTGATCGATTCCATCTCGTCTGTGACGTAGCTGATCGTGTGCCAGCGCTCAGTGGTACGGCCGGATATATCAAGCAGGAGATGCGCAATAGGTTGGTGGCCCATAAAAGCTACATTAATGCTAACGGCGAAGATATGCCGGAAGTTCTCAACTGGCAATGGCCAGCTTGTGACTAGTTGGGCCTCAGTCATTGTCAGCTAAAACAATGATTTTGACGATAAATACGGGCAGTTCGTCCGTGAAACTCGGCTGCTTCCTGGTGACGTCTGATGCTGAACTGATGCCGCTTGGTAAGACTAGTTTGCCTGTTGCTAACCTTGATATCAGACAACAAATTCTTCAGTTTCTTACCCAACTTAATCAAAATCCGCGAGACGTGACTCACGTAGCACATCGCCTGGTGCATGGCGGTCAGCTGGTAACCGGTCCGACGCCAGTCACCGCCCATCTTATCGAGAATCTCCCCAGGTTGGACTCGCTGGCGCCTTTACATAATGTACTGGCGACCAGCTGGCTGAGAGCTTGCCTGAGGTTGTTTGATCGGTCATGCCAGCAGTTACTGGTGCCAGACATGGGTTTCTTTACCTCCTTGCCAATGATCGCCCGCAGTTATGCCCTGCCTGCGACTGTTTCAGATCGTTATCAGCTGGTTCGTTATGGTTTTCATGGCCTGGCTCATGAGTTCATGTGGCAAGACTGGCTGGCACGCAGCCAGAGTCAGGTGAAATCGCGTCTGATTTCGTTGCAGTTGGGCGCCGGTTGTTCTATTGCCGCGATCCTGGAGGGTCAGCCTCTAGACACCTCTATGGGTTTTACGCCACTGGAAGGCTTAGTGATGGCAACCCGTTGCGGAGATATAGATGCTGGCCTCATTCTATGGTTGCAACAGCAGGCTGGAATGTCTCCGCTGGAAGTCAGCCGGTTGCTGAATGAAGAATCCGGATTACTTGGCGTCTCCGGTTTCAGCAGCGACATGCAAGTTTTACTCGATAGTAATATGGTCTCTGCGCGTGAGGCTGTCGATTTGTATGTCTATCGAGTGCAAAAGTACATTGGCGCCTACATAGCCGTGCTCGGTGGACTAGACGGCATTATCTTTGGTGGTGGTGTTGGCGCCCAGTCGCCACGTATTCGCGACCTGGTGCTGCGCGATATGTCGTGGGCGGGCATTGAGATAGACAGCGCCCAGAACCAAAACCTGGTGGGCTCTGGCGTTATCAGTTCCGCACTTAGCTCGGTAGAAATCCGAGTCAGTCAGGTTGACGAAGCCTTGATGCTGGTTCAAGCAGTTGTTTCAGGGTTTCTTTCTACCCCAGACTGAGACCACCGGAGGCTCTGTGTGATGCGCATCTAAAGCACTGCTTCGCTTGTCCACAACCTTTGGTTTTTGTATTACGGGTTTCACGGTAGTAGGCTGCTCTACCTCACTGTCTGCTTGATCAGCCTTGCCACGATAAGTGGCCTGCAAGCCGTTCAGGAATTGGCGCAGCACCTGGTCCTGACATTTTCGAAAGTGTTTGTGAGTGGATTTGCGAAAAAATGCACTCAGTTCATGTTTGCTGATCGTAAAATCAGCGAGTCCCAGAATTTCAAGTATGTCATCGGCGTGCAGATTGAGCGCAATTTTCAACTTCATCAGAATAATATTGTTTGACAGTCGCTGCTCCGGCTCCGGCTGAGGTCCTTCGCGCCTGCCCCGCTTGAGGTTGATCAAGCCGTTCAGGAAGGTTGCCAGCTCCACGTCGGCGCACGCTTGATAGGCAGGATCATCCTCTTTTTTTAACCATTCGCTGATTTGCTCACGGGTCACTGTCTGCTCTGCCTCAGCAAATACTCGAATCATGGTTTTGTCATTAAAGTTAAAGATATAGCGGATTCGACGTAATACATCATTATTGTTCATAGGGCTACTCTGCAGCTAACTGCCGGGTTGTGCGGATGAAATGCCGTCGTTCAAAGCGTAATAAGTTTAACGAGAGCGTTAAAATCTGTAGTTTACCGATTTACCTCGGCAGATGGCAGGGTCGCCGCTGACGCTTCCCCGTCGGCCGTTACTGATGTTTCCGCAACTGCTGGGCAATGATACGAAATACCGCAGCGGAAATGCCGAGTCCAAGATGACTGGTATGAACCTCAAAGTGCTCGACATTCGGTGATTTATGGTCAATACAAGCTTCCCAGGCGACGATCCCATCATTCTTTGAGTAGATGTTGGTGATAGGCAGTTCCAATACCCGCTGGTCTCGCCATTCGATGGCTTGCTCTATCTTATCGAGACTCATGCCATTGTTCCTGAAGAGCGCGGCAACGCGAGTGTACTTGGGCCCGCCAATAATTGGGCTGCCCATCGTCAGCACCTGGCGAATATGGCCAGGTAACTCCCTTGCCACTTCTCTGGCAAGATAGCCGCCGAGACTCCAACCCACGAGTATCACCGGCGCGTTGACTTGCAGAACGGCCTGTTCCACCGCCGCTGTAAGGGTGCGGATCATGGCGATTACGTCGCCGCGATTAATGCCCTGTTGCCAACCTGAACTGTCATAACCGAGATAACTCAGGTAGCTACGGAGCACCAGAGTCGAGGCGTCGCCGGCACCAAAACCCGGGAAAACCAGAACCCTTTCTCCATTGCCGCGAGGCTGAGTGAGTAATTCCGGTGCATTGATGAGCAGGCGAGGAAGTTCCAACCAGCTGAAGGTTTCATTGAGCAGGCGAATATCGGAAGGCGGTGAAATGTTATGCATGGCCTGCCTCGGTTCTGACTCAGTGCCGAGGCTCGTTAAACATGGCAGTTCGACCGCCATCAATAACAAGGTCGTGACTGGTGACAAAACGGCTAGCATCGCTGGCTAGGAACAAGGCCCCTTCAGCGATATCCATGGCCAGGCCAGCTTGTTGCAGGGGTACTGCCTTAGCCAGGTTGGCTGTGAGCTTTGCCATCTTGGCTTCATTTTCTGCGTCAGTCAGCGTGTTGGCGCGCGCCGAGCCGCCATAAAAAATGGGGGTTGCGATGGCGCCAGGAGAAATCGAGTTAACGCGAATATTCAGCGGCCCCAGTTCGACGCCAGCCAGTCGAGTGTAGTGGGAGACCGCCGCCTTAAGCGCCGAATAAAGAATGTCGCCCTGCAGATGGCGCAGCCCGGCAATACTTGAGTTGTTGATAATAGAGCCACCGCCATTGGCCTTCATTGGTTCTATGGCGTGCTTAATGCCAAGAATAACGCTGGACAACAGCAGGTTCACGCCCTCTTGAATATGCGTCGGTGTGACGCCTTGCAGCCCCGCGCCGGCTGGGCCACCCGCATTGTTAAACAGGATATCGAGCCGGCCAAACCGAGACACCGTCAAATCAATAGCGGCTGCTATATCGGCTTCTCGAGTGATATCCGCGTGGCTGTAAATGACATTGCTGCCAAGGCTATCGGCCAGCTTTCGGCCTTTATCCTGGGATCGGCCAATGATGACGACCCTGGCCCCTTCGGCGGCAAACAGGGCTGCAGTAGCTGCGCCGATACCACTGGTTCCGCCGGTGATAAGGGCCACTTTGCCCGCGAGTCGATCAGTCATGATGTTCCATCCAATTTATTAGCGTTGCCCTATTAGAGTTGCCATCTAAACTTTCTCAAGCGCCCTGCATATTGGCGCAGCGCGGCTACTCCGCTTTGGCTTGTTTGCGGACTTTTCGCGATGGCTTGCTGCTCTTTTCGGATTTGAGTTTGGTGTCTGCATTACTTTTTCTGACAACTTTAACTTTCTTTTTGCCTAGACCGACTTCTTCCTTGGCTTCAGCTTTAACGACTTTTATTCTCGCAGGACGGGGTGGCAGCTGCTCCGTAGTGTGACTATCGGTGGGTTTTGACGGTCTTGACGTCGGCTTTGCTACCGCCGCGGCTCGAGTTTTCGGTACTTCTGCCTGGAAGGATGTTTCATGTTCAATCTTCGCTGCGGCTGCCGGTTCCGATTTTGGTGGCTTGGGCCGCTCGGTCCTCGAAGGCCTGGCTTTGTCCGCCTCTCCTTTGGGCCGGTCATTGCCAGCGGCAGCGGAGTCGCTCACTCGAGTAATCTTCATCGCTTGGCCGCAGACTCGAACCTTTTTAAGATCGTGGTAGATATCCGAAGGCATGCCTGATGGCAGATCCACATAGCTGAAATCATCATGGATATCGATGTGGCCGATATGTGCAGCGTCCAGTCCCGCTTCATTGGCGATGGCACCGACTATGTTGCCAGGTTTGACGGCATGCTGGTGACCGACTTCAATGCGGTAGCGTTCTAGTCCTTCCGGTGGCGTGCTATCGCGAACTCGTCTGGGCGGTTTAGTCTCGCCGGATCGAGTGGGTCGTCCGGGTCGGTCGTTGGATCTTGCTCGACTGTCAGGCTGATCATCACGCTCTGGTCGCATGTGGGTTGGCTTGTCGGTGAGAAGCAGATCTCTGTCACCAATCGCCATTTTGGCCAAGGCGGCGGCAATTTCCACTGCAGGAATATCGTGTTCCTGTTGATACTGTTCTATCAAGTTGCGCAAATACTCGAGCTGGCCGGCACCTAAGGTATCAGTGATAGTTTGTTTAAAGGCGGCGATACGCTTGTTATTCACCATCTCGGTACTGGGTAACTCCAGTTGCGTGATCTTCTGTCGAGTCGCGCGCTCAATGGCTGAAAGCATGCGGGTCTCGCGAGGTGCAACAAACAGAATCGCCTCGCCGCGACGCCCGGCTCTGCCTGTTCGACCAATGCGATGGATATAGGCCTCAGTGTCGTAGGGAATATCATAGTTGATGACATGGCTGATACGGTCGACATCCAGACCCCGAGCGGCAACATCGGTCGCCACAAGAATATCCAGGGAGCCGTTCTTCAATCTCTTAATCATGTCCTCACGGGATTTTTGAACCATATCGCCGTTGAGGGCGGCAGCCGAATAGCCTCTAGCCTCCAGTCGCTGGGCCAGTTCAGTCGTCGCTGTTTTGGTGCGCACGAATATCAACAAAGCATCAAAGGATTCAACTTCTAGGATACGGGTTAGCGCGTCAAGCTTGTGCGCGTTGCTGACCAACCAGTAACGCTGAGATATAGTTTCGGCAGTTGCAGTGAGGGACTTAATTTCAACAACCTGAGGATCTCGCAGGTATTTTTGTGAAATACGTTTGACTTCTTTAGGCATAGTCGCGGAGAACAGAGCCATTTGCCGCTCTTTGGGTAATTGCTCAAGGATCCATTCAACATCATCAAGAAAACCCATGCGTAACATTTCGTCCGCTTCGTCCAGTACTAGTGCGCGAAGGCTTGCCAGGTCCAGCGTGCCCTTGCGAATATGATCCATGACACGCCCAGGCGTGCCGACAATGACATGGACCCCGCGTTTCAGTTGTCGAATCTGGCCAGAATATTCCTGGCCACCGTAGATCGGCAGGACATGGAAGCCCTTCATATGTGCAGCATAGCGCTGCAGTGCTTCCGCAACCTGAATTGCCAGTTCACGGGTTGGGGTTAACACCATCAGTTGCACTTGATTCCTGTTGACATCTACTCGAGACAGCAAGGGCAATCCAAACGCAGCGGTTTTACCTGTACCCGTGGGGGCATTCCCCAGTACGTCAGTGCCTGCCAGCAGTAGTGGAATGGTCTTGGCCTGGATCGGAGAAGGTGTTTCATATCCCACTTCATCAAGCGCTTTGAGCAACTCAGGAGGCAGGTTCAGATCACGAAAAGTAGTGATCTCGGGGGAGGTATCGGGCATAGAAGTTCCAGACAAGAAAGACTGACGCGGATAATTAGGATGGTGGGCGGCGAGTATAGTGTCCTGTTGACCGAATACAACACTTTATAGCTAAAAACTTGTGTATTTTCCAGTTTGTCACAAGCGTGAAAGCACGGAGCGCGCATCTGAGTCAAATAGCTTCAGGCCCAGCTGGAAAAACTGGCCTAAATCATCATCGCTGGGAAAGGTATAGTAGCGACCATTGGACGCTTGTGGTTGACTGTTGATCGTCAGATTTTCCTGTAGTTGTTTCACCACTCGCAGAATATTTTCGCATCCTTCGGCATACAGATTCAGTACATGCCAAAGATAGGATCTTTGACGATCAACTGGCAGGCTCGTAGTGCTGATTATGCGGCCGGTGTCGATAGTGTTGTCATCGATATAGTGAAGCGTCGTACCCAGTTCCTTCGCGCCGTTGAGCAGGCCCCAAAAAGAAGCCATGACGCCTCGATAGTCGGGCAGTATTCCGGAATGCAGGTTGATGACCCCTTTTGAAGGCAGGGCAATTACTGGCTGTTTGAGAATCACGCCATAGCGAATCGTGATGACCAGATCAGGGCTGGTCGCAGCGAAAATGGCTTGGCCCGCGACAGAATTGATGTGATTCAAGGTTTCGATAGGTCTGCCTATGACCTCGCCGAGGCTACCGAATGACTTCAATCTTGGTTGAGTCGTCGAGGGGCCGCCTTTTAGTTCTTCCAGTTCTTGCAGTAGCTCTCGCTCAAAAGCCGAGAGAGCCTCCAGAGCTTGGGGTTTAGCCTCCTCCTTGCCAACGCGAGAAGACAGATACGTCGTGACGTGATGATCGCCCAACCTGGGCAACAACAGGTTCAAGGCAAGGTTGCTGGCGATGTCGTGATTGGCGAGCACTGTAATGTTCACGAAAAGTCTGTCCTGCTGCGCTGGTAGGAAACCTGCAATGAGCAGTCGCAGGTTGAAGAAGTGCGGATTCTACTACGAATAGCCTCAATCCATATGCCTGTTTAATATGACCAGGCTGCCCTTAAATTTGCCTGGCGAGTATCAACAGCCCAATCAGTCACTAGTCGAAAGCCCAATCCTGTAGAACACTCATGCTGATACGATATTCGCGGTATTCAAGTATCACGCCCGATTCCGTAATTTCGACTAACTTGAGATTCGGAGCTATCGATTCGCCCTCGCGCATCATGCGACCATTGATATTGACCAGGCGAAAGTCATTTGAGTAAAGGTGGCTGGAGAACACCAGATCGGGAATTTCACGTTGAATATCCAACGAAAGTTCACCGATGGGTTGCGGGACTCTTGCCTGCTGCGACACATTAACCACAGGTTCTGCGAGTGTTGTAGACGGATCATTGGTAGAGATCTTTCGCTGAATCAATGATGGCTCGTCGACTGCTATAGCGGGAGACTTGGACAAGGTTGGTTCACTGGCCCGCACGGCTGGTTCCATGTTGGAGTCTGATGGCGTTGTCGCCAACGGCAGGTCAGTACTCGTCTGCAAAAGCCACCAACCTATGCCTGCCAGATTCAGTGTGATCAACATGACAGTAATGGCGATCCAAGGTGATCTGCGCGTCAAAACCGTTTGATCCTGGCGATGAACCGTCGTCAGATCCGGCGTCGACTGGTTCTTTCTTTGCTGCTCGGATTTATGCAGAGCATCAAGGATGTAGGACATCAGTCATCAACTCCTGCTTCAAGCACGGGTATGTCAGTGCCGCTAATGTTGTTGAGTTGAATCCAGGTGCGAGGACCGACCAGCCCGTCTGGCTCAATACCTGATGCTAACTGGAACGCCTTGATTCTTTGCTCTAGGTTCAAATCGAACAAGAAGCCAATTTCTTCTGTTGGGTCGCCATATTCTACCCGGTTTAAAGTGTTGACTAACAGATCGACAGTGCTGCCGGAGTCGCCCAGTTTTAGCGGTTGCAGATAGCCGGGGGGGGAGCGCCAGATAACAATGCTGTTTAGTGATCCTGCAGCCACCAATTCTTGGCTCGAAACCAGGACCTCGCTGGTGCCAATTTGAAGCAGCAGTTCCTCAGCGTAGATTTTCTTCAGAGTCACCCAGCGTGGAGAAGTTGAATCGCCCAGGTTCAGCGCAATTGGGCGGTTCATTTGGCGAATTTCAGTCAAGTCCGACTTCGTCTCAAAGCAGTTAAGCCCAAGATCGAGCAGGCTTGAACAAACGTTCGAAGTGACTGCTATGGAATTGAGACTATCCCAGCTGCTGAGCAAGTCGTGCAACGCTTGTTCGAGGTCCTTGTGGCTGGTGACAAGGCTCAATAATTGTCGTCGAACAGCTACAGGACTGATCGTTGCGGTGAGTGCTGGTTGTACTTCAACGGGCGCACTCAAGAGTTCCGTTTGAACGGGACTGGTGGGCCATAGACGCTTTTTCACCGGTTCGCTGTTTATTACGACGCCAAGACTGAGGAGTAAAGCCAACAGCAAGACAATGGATTTCCACCATTCTGACAAGCGGCTGCGCTGGCCTGAGTGACCAAGTACCTCGCGCGCAGCCTTGGCGACGATAGCGTTGTTAACTCTGGGTTGATTTTCCACATAGGCGCCCAGCAACGCGCGATCGCACACCAGGTTGATCAGGCGTGGTATACCGGCGGTAATCTGATAAATTCGGCGAATACTGGTCGGTGGAAAAAGAGTCTGGTTACCGCCTGCCACTGTGAGGCGATGTTGAATGTATTCGCCAACCTCTTGTTGATTCAGCGCATCAAGGTGAAATCGTGCTGTGACTCGCTGGGACAGTTGGCGTAATTCCTGGCGTCCCAGCAGCGTTAGTAACTCGGGCTGGCCCAGTAGAATGATCTGGAGTAATTTGCGCTGGTTGGTTTCCAGGTTAGTCAGCAGACGAAGCTGCTCCAGGACGTCAACTTCGAGATTTTGGGCCTCGTCGATAATCAGAATTGTCTTGCGGCCAGCCCTGTGGCTGTCCAGCAGGAAAACATTAAGCCGATCGACCAGGATTTTAATGCTGGCGTTTGGGTTATAGGTAATATGGAGCTCATCGCATATGGTCGCCAGCAGCTCAACTGCCGTCTGCTTGGGATTGAGCACCATGGCGATGTCGACATCGGTGGGGATTTGCGCGAGCAGGCATCGGCAAACGGTGGTCTTGCCTGTGCCTACCTCGCCGGTTAGCAAAATAAAGCCACCATCACTTTTCACACCATACAGCAGATGCGCGAGAGCCTCGCGATGGCGAGTACTCATGTACAGGTACTGGGGATTCGGAGCAATCGAAAATGGCGAATCCTGCAGGCCAAAATAGTGTTTATACATTCATAATAGCTTCTGCATGAAAGCCCCAATGGAAGAGCGCTAGTATCTGCGGCAGGATATCAGGGTGCGCCCGTCTGGCCAACCGCTATAGCGGGCGCTAAGCTGATGAAAGTGTTCCAGGCCGATAAGGAGGAAGGGTGTCAATGTTGAATCCGGGTTTATGAGCAGGCCGAAATTCATTTCTGTGCTGCGACAGGTCATCGGCTGGCTCCTGTTGGTGTCGCTGACCGGTTGCGGAACCCTAAGCTATTACTACCAGGCGATCAGTGGTCAGATGCACCTGCTCGTCAATAGGCGTGGTTTGGATAGGGTTCTGCTCAGTGAGTCGGTTAATCCGGCATTGAAAGAAAGAATTGTACTGGCCAGGCGTATCACCGAATTTGCCGAACGTGAACTGGGGCTGCCAGTAGGAAATACCTTTTCTAGTTATGTGGACGTGGGTAGTCCTTATCTGTTGTGGAATGTCTTCGCGGCCCCTGAGTTTTCGTTGACACTGAAAACCTTCTGCTACCCTATAGCAGGCTGTGTCAGCTACAAAGGCTATTTTTCGGCAGAGTCAGCCGCAAAGTTCTCTGCCACTCTGGCAGATCAGGGCCTGGATACCTTTTCTGGCGGCGTCGCTGCCTACTCAACTTTGGGCTGGTTCGCGGACCCATTGCTGAATACTTATATTGACCGGAATGACACGCAACTAGCGGCGCTGATCTTTCACGAACTTGCCCACAAGGTCGTCTATATTCCAGGTGATACTCGGTTTAATGAGAGTTTTGCAACTGCAGTTGAGCAGGCTGCGCTGCGCCGATGGCTGCAGGTAGACAAAGCCAGTGCCGCTCTGGAAGACTATCAATTAACTGAACAGCATAGATCCCAGGTGCTGACGTTAATTGCCGAGGCCAGGACTGAGCTTGAAACGGTTTACAACAGTGCGGAGACGGATAAGGTCAAGCGTGAACAAAAAATGCAAGTCATTGCCAGCTTAAAGGCTGATTACTGGGCGCTCGCTGCGAACTGGAACAGTGGTCAGGTCTTTGCTGATTGGATGGCGAGTGATATCAACAACGCCATGCTAGGTGCAGTCGCTGATTACAATGATTGGGTTGAATATTTCGAGATCTGGCTAGCCAGTTTGGATGGAGATTTGCCAGTTTTCTTTCGCGGAGTGAAGCAACTGGCAAACCTGGATGACGCTGAGCGCATCCTCTTCCTCAATCGGTTAACAGGGCAGCGCATACCAGAGTAATGACAAAGGCGCCAATCAGGTTCAAAACGAAACCCTCTTTGGCCATAAGGCTGGTGCTGAACCGGTTAGTGCTGAAGACGATAGTGTTCGGTGCAGTCGCGACAGGTAGCATAAACGCACAACTGGCGCTCATCGCGGCGGGTACCATTAACAAAGCGGGATCCATGCCGGTAGCTATCGCTGCAGCAGCCAGAATCGGCATCATCAAGCTGGTGGTCGCGGTGTTGCTGGTCATTTCTGTGAGGAAAGTGATGGTCAGGCAAATGGTGGCCAACATCAGCAAAATATGCCAGCTGGCAATACCGGAGAGCGCCGTGCCCAGTGCTTCACTCAGGCCAGAGACGACGAAGCCTTTGGCTATCGCAATACCGCCGCCGAACAATATAAGCATGCCCCAAGGAATCCGACCCGCGGTTTCCCAATCCAGTAGTTTTGAGCCTTTGCCGTCGTTGATGAGGAACATTGCGACCACCGCGACCAGCGCCACACTGGCATCGTTGGCACCCGGCACGTCAAACCACTCACTCCAACCACCGAATGGCTGGCCCCGCGTCATCCAGGCTAGGGCTGTCAAAGAAAAAACCAGAAAAACCCGGCGTTCTTCAGTCTGCCAGGCGCCGACGGCGGGCATGTCAACGTGTCCCTGATGACGCAGATGGCGAGTCAGCCAAAGTCCGATCAGCGGAATCAGAATCAGAACGACCGGCACGCCCCAGGTCATCCAAGTAAAAAAGGCGATCTCATTGCCAGTGTATTGGAAATAGATCTCACGAAAGATCAGGTTCGGCGGTGTACCTATGGGCGTTCCGATACCGCCAACGCTGGCGGCATAAGCTATGCCCAATAGTAACGGTGTCGGCAAAGCAGGGTCGTCTGAGCGTTCGATCACGGCGAGGGCGACAGGCAGAAGCATCAAAGTCGTAGCGGTATTTGATATCCACATGCTAAGGAGTGCCGATGCAGCCATAAAACCAAAGACCAGGCGGCGGCTGCTGCTACCGCCGAACAGGTGCACCATATTGAGCGCGACTCGGCGATGGGCGCCACTCTTTTCCATGGCCGTAGAGAGTATAAAACCGCCCATCAACAGCAGGACCAGCGGGCTGCCATAGGCTGCTCCGACCTCGTTGGGAGTGAGTACACCGAAGACAGGTAACAGCGCGAGTGGTACCAATGAAGTCGCAGGAATTGGAATAGGCTCAAATATCCACCAGACTGCACACAAGGTTGTGACGGCGCCGGTCCAGCAAGCCTTAGCCTCCCAGCCAAAGTAGGACAGCAGCATAAATACCAGCGCGCTGGCAATCGGTCCTAGGATGAGTAACCAGGGTTTGAAGTTTCCCGCGTTCATGATTGATGGCGCTCGCAAACAGTGACATATCGAGTCGTGATTATACATGGCTTAACGCTTTGCCATAGTTTTTGGCAAATCCTCTGGTCTGTGTGATGATTCAGCCATGGCTGAATCTATCTATTGGTATGACTTCGAAACGACGGGCATTGATCCCGGACGGGACCGAGCAATTCAATTTGCCGGCGTTCGAACCGACCTTGCGTTGAATCTGATCAGCGAACCACTTAACTTGTTTTGCTACCCAGGTGACGATGTAGTACCAGCGCCTGATGCCATTGCGGTAACCGGTATCAAGATGTCCGACATACAGCGCTGCGGCCTTCGAGAAACCGCTTTTATCGCGGCCATACACGCTGAATTCAGCAAGCCAGGTACCTGCGTGGCTGGGTTCAACAGCATTCGTTTTGATGATGAGTTTACCCGCAATACGCTGTACCGTAATTTTCTGGACCCCTACGCCCGGGAATGGCAAGGGGGTAATTCCCGTTGGGACGTGATTGATCTGTTTCGTATGGCCCAGGCTTTACGCCCGAACGGGTTGCACTGGCCGCAGCGTCGTCCCGGCGTGCCGTCTTTCAAGCTTGAAGAACTGACCCAGGCTAATCAGGTGGGTCACGCTAATGCACATGATGCTGTCGCAGACGTCATTGCCACCATTGAGATCACCAAAAAGCTGCGGCAGGCACAAGGAAAGCTGTATGACTATCTGTTCAATCTGCGGCGCAAGGGTCCGCTGCGAGACCAGCTCTATCCGCTGGGCAAGTCCGCTATTGTGCACGTTTCGTCCATGTATCCCGCCGAGCGAGGTTGCCTGGCAGTCGTGCTGCCTTTATGCGTCCATCCGACAAACCCGAACGGCATCGTCTGTTTTGATTTGAGCGAGGACCCTGGGGAGCTGATTCGACTGGGTCCGAACGAGCTTTATCAAAGGGTATTCAGCAGTCGCCAGACCCTTGAGGGGGAGGGCGTCAGTCGAATTCCTCTGAAGACCATTCATGTCAATCGTTGTCCGGCGATCGCACCAATCGGTACTCTTGTGGGCCAGGAGCAGCGGTTGGGCGTAGATGTGGCACAGTGCCTGGCACATATGCGGCAGCTGCAGCGGGCCAGTGGCGTTGTTGAAAAAATATCAGAAGCATTTGCACGCATTGAGTTTCCTGTAGTTGATGATCCTGATCTGATGCTCTATCAGGGTGGATTTTTTGGCGCAGCTGATAAAGAGTTGATGCACGAAGTGCGTTCTTCAGCACCAGCCGATCTGTGCAGATTCAGCGGTAAATTCCAGGATGCTCGGCTCGAAGAGATGTTGTTTCGCTATCGAGCAAGAAATTTCCCGGAGTTGTTGGATGCAGCAGAGCGCAAGCGTTGGAATAACTGGCGCTGGCAGCGTTGGGGTCAGTGTCAGCAATTGCGGGATGCTGAAACCAGAATTCAGGCGTTGCAGCAGGCTGATGGAGAGCAAGCCTGCCTGACAGATCTGCAGAGCTATCTGCAACACCTGAAGGCGGGCTTGGGTTCCGATGTGATGAACTGATCTGCCGAGCTATTTTGTCGAGCTATTTTACCGAGCTATTTTGCCGAGCTGTTCTGCCATAAAAAGTGCGATGGGCAGACCATTCAGCGGGCCTTGTGCACGCTATTCAGGCAAAGCAGGCATTTCGCTGCGTCGTCGGAATTTTTCGAGCAGGTAATAGCTCAAGGGTATCACGTACAGCGTCAGCAGCACTGCCGTCAGCATACCACCCACCATGGGCGCCGCTATTCGAGTCATGACCTCTGATCCGGTCCCGGTGCCGGCCATAACCGGCAGCAAACCGCCAATCGTGGCAAGTGCCGTCATCATCACAGGCCGCACCCTTAAACTGGCACCCTGTAGAATTCCTTCACGCAAGGTCTCGTCTTCACCGCCAGTCGTGGCGGTGGGTGAGGACTTAATCAGGGTCAGAGACTGGTTCAGATATTGCAACATGATCACCGCGGTTTCTGTCGCGACACCGGCCAGGGCGATTAGCCCAACCCCCACCGCCACTGATAGATAGTAGTCGTTGAGATAGAGCATCCAGATGGCACCGACCATTGCGACCGGCAGTGTCAACATGATTATGGCAACTTCGGCAAAACGTTGAAAGTTGAGATACAGAAGCAAGATGATTAAAAGCAGGGTGACAGGGACTATGATGCTCAGGCGTTCCTTGGCACGCGCCATGTATTCATATTGGCCCGCCCAGGTAATTGAGTAGCGTGGCGGCAGGTCAATAGCTGACAGGACTTTCGCGCGAGCTGACTCAACATAACTGCCAATGTCGACGCCCTCTATGTCCACATAGGTCCAGCCGTTCAGGCGAGCATTCTCGCTTTTGATGCCGGGAGGTCCATCCTCGATATAGATGTCAGCGACGTCTCCCAGCGGAATTCGCTTGCCGTCAGGCGTCATGACGGGCAGCAGTTGCAGTTGCTCCGGCGAGTCACGAAATTCCTGCGGATAGCGCAGGTTAATCGGGTAGCGCTCCTGTCCCTCGACCGACTGCGAGACATTCGTGCCACCAATGGCGGCGGCGACTACCAGCTGTATGTCTGCGATATTCAGTCCGTAGCGGGCCGCTTTTTCTCGATCAATATCGACTTTGATGTAACGACCTCCAGTGACTCGTTCGGAGTAGACCGAGACAGTGCCAGGAAGTGGCGTCAGGATAGTCTCTAACTGCTTGCCGATCATTTCAATTTGGTCGAGAGAAGGGCCTGCAACCTTGATGCCCACGGGTGTCTTGATACCAGTCGCCAGCATGTCTATTCGGGTCTTGATGGGCATCACCCAGGCATTCGTGACTCCGGGTATTTTCACCAGTTGATCGAGTTCCTGCTTGAGGGATTCGACAGTCACACCGGGACGCCAGTCGGCCTGCGGTTTTAACGCAATAAAGGTCTCAATCATGGTCAAAGGCGCTGGGTCGGTGGCTGTATCGGCCCGTCCTACCTTGCCAAATACGCTTTTGACCTCTGGAACGCTACTGATGAGTTTATTGGTTTGCTGAAGCAGCTGGCGCGCTTGACCGATGGAGATGCCAGGATAGGTCGTCGGCATATACATCAGGTCTCCCTCATCGAGCGGTGGCATGAATTCGCTACCAATTTTCCCCAGGGGTAGTAAGCCAATCACAGTGCCAAGCAATACCAGCGTAAGCGTTTTAAAAGGGTTTCGAAGTACCAGTCTTAAGGAAGGTTGATACACCCACTGCATGAATCGATTAGCTGGATTGCGCTCTTCGGGGAGAATATTGCCTCGAACGAAATAGCCCATGAGTACCGGAATGAGCGTGATAGCCAGTATGGCTGCGGCCGCCATGGTATAGGTCTTAGTAAATGCCAACGGCGCAAACAGTCGACCCTCCTGGGCTTGTAGGGAAAACACCGGTAAAAAACTCACGGTGATAATCAACAGGCTGAAGAACAGGGCTGGCCCGACCTCAAGAGTCGCTTCGGTGACGACCTGCCAGCGATTGGCTTCGGTAATCTTGGTGCGTTGCAGATGCCTGTGTAGATTCTCAACCAGTACGATGGCACCATCGATCATGGCGCCGATCGCGATGGCGATACCACCGAGAGACATGATGTTGGCGTTAAGGCCCTGCAGATGCATGACAATAAAGGCGGCAAGCACGCCGACAGGCAAGCTGACCAGAGCCACCAAAGCGGATCTCATATGAAACAGAAACAGCATGCAAATGACGGCAACAATGACGAGTTCCAAGCCTAGGGTATACCACAGATTGGTCACGGCTCGCTCGATCAAACCGGAGCGATCATAGACCGGAACGATTTCGACGCCGAGCGGTAAGCCAGGCGTCAGTTCTGCGATCTTCTGTTTAATGGCCGCAATGGTTTTTTCGGCATTTTCTCCGAATCGCATGACAACCACGCCTCCCACTGTCTCGCCTTTGCCATTGAGCTCAGCCAGACCTCTACGCATCTGTGGCCCGATACTGACATCGGCGACATCCTTGAGGAGTAACGGCGTACCGTGAGTGTTCATGCCAAGCGGTACATTGCCGAGGTCTTCAGTGCTCTGTATGTAGCCGGTAGCTCGAACCATGTATTCAGCTTCGGCCATCTCTACGACCGAAGCCCCCACCTCTTGATTACCTCGAAGAATGGCGTTCTTAATATGGCTTAAGGGGATATTGAAGGCGCGTAACCGATCCGGATTAACACGCACCTGGTATTGTTTGACCATTCCGCCAACCGACGCGACTTCCGACACGCCCGGTACGGATTGGAGTTCATACTTCAGAAACCAGTCTTGCAGACTTCGCAATTCGCTGATGTCGTGCTGACCTGTCGGGTCGATCAAAGCATACAGAAATACCCAGCCGACTCCAGTCGCGTCGGGACCTAGTTGCGGTCTCGCGGTCTCTGGCAGTGTTGGTGCGACTTGGCTCAAGTACTCCAGTACCCGACTTCTGGCCCAGTAGAGATCGGTGTTCTCATCAAATATGACGTAAACAAAGGAATCGCCGAAAAAGGAGTAGCCGCGCACAGTTGTTGCGCCAGGTACAGACAGCATGGCGGTGGTGATCGGATAGGTGACCTGGTCTTGAACGACACCAGGTGCCTGCCCGGGGTAATTGGTCTTGATAATGACCTGGACATCGGACAGATCTGGAATGGCATCCACAGGGGAGCGTGCCAGGGAGTAGGCGCCGGCGAGGACGATCGCCAGGTTAATGACCAGGACCAGGTGACGATTTCTGATGGACCAACGAATCACTGCCTCGATCATGGCTGCTGACTCCCATGAGAGTCATGACCTGCATCCATTTGATGCATCGAATGGTCGACGGCGGGGCGGCTTTCCATGGCGGGCATTGAATGGTCGTGGTGCGAGTTCGCCCTCATCGATGCTGATTTAGTGGCGGGCAAATGGTTTTCGGTACTCACAGGCTGATCCAGGCGGTTGAGGTCTGCGTTTTTATTGGATTCCGAGTCAAGCAGAAATTGCGCCGAACTGACGATTGTCTGGCCTTCAGTGAGGCCTTCAAGTATTTCGATATGGTCTCTGCCGATGCGGCCCATTCGTACCTTCGTAGATCGGAATTGACCGTCACCCAGGGCGACCACAACCCGCTCTGTGAGCCCAGTGCGAATGACGGCTTCGCGAGGTACGATCAAGCGCGCCTCGGGGCTGTCGCTGAGGATTGTGATCTGAGCAAACATGTTGGGCTTCAGATCAAGATCGGGATTGGGGAACCTCAGTCGCAGGCGAAGGGTGCGCGTCACCGGGTCGAGCGTTGGGTAGATGTAATCAATTTTGCCTTGCCATTCACGACCTGGCAGGTAGGCGAGCGTCATGACAACCGGCGAGTTAGCCTCGACAAGACTTGCCTGTCGCTCGAAAACCTCAGCTTCCACCCAGACCTCCTCAAGCGCACCGATCGACATCAGATTCGTACCAGGCTTGACATAAAATCCTTCACGTACCTCCAGATTGTCGATAACCCCTTGCTGGGGCGCAAAGAAGGTTGTGGTCGAGGAGACCTGTCGACTTCGACGCAGGGCTGCGATGACAGAGTCCGGCAGCTGCAGTGCCTGCAGCCTTTCACTGGCGGCATTGACTAAAGTTTGGTTGTCCCTTTGTAAGGCCAGCAGGAACTCTTCCTGAGCATTCACCAGCTCCGGTGAATACAGGTCATATAATGGCTGGCCAAGGGTGACTGGGTCACCGGCAGATTTGACGTGCAACTTTTCAATCCAGCCCTCGACTCGAGGATGTATGTGTACCAGCGTATCCTGGTTGTACTGAACATAACCGACTGTCCTTATTTCATTGGCCAATGGCCGACGTTCCACTCGGGTTAACCTGACGCCAAGATTATTCTCGATATTGGGTGAGATTCGAACAAGCCCGATATCCTGCTGCTCTGTGCTGAGCGCTTCCTGCGGATAAACCGGAATCAGATCCATACCCATGGGTGATTTGCCAGGTTTATCACGGCGATAAGTCGGATCCATAGGCGCGACCCAGTATAGAGGTTCGGCTGGCTTTTCGGCTGTTGTTGCCGGCGTATCGAGTAGAGCGTAACCCAAAGCGCCCGCTGCGATGCCGGTTATCAGACTAAGAAGGATCGAGTAAACGGGACGATACAGCGTTGATTGGTTCAAGGTTGTTCTCCTCGGAAGGCGGCTTGCGTTTCTGCTTGAATGAGGGGTCGTGGCCAGAGGTAATCGAGACGAGCCATTGCCTTACGCTGGTCAACAGCCAGGGCCAGGGCGGAAATTTTGGCGTTCAGCAGATCAATGCGGGCGCGGACGACCTCAACAAACGCGCTTTCGTCGTTAGTATAGGCAGTCAGCGTCGCCTCGGCATACTCGTCAAACTGCGGTAAGAGCTCTTCCTGATAGAGCGCCAAGCGTGTCGAGAGTCCCTCGAGCAGGGCGACTTCAGCCAGCATTGAGGTGCGCAAGTTTCGCAGGGTCAATCGCCGCTCTGCCTGCAATGATTCGATGGATGCCGCCGCTGCCTGCACGCTCGCATCGGTTTGATGTCGCTGTAAAATGGGAATGTCAATCGTCAGGCCAATAGAAAAAAAGTCGGCCCTGTACAAGCCTGTCGGGGCATTGTCACGATAGCTGTAAGCGGCAGTGAGACCCCACTCAGGTTTGTATTGTTGTGCCGACAATTCGCGACCAGTGGTGGCCGCTGTGATATTTTGATCCAGCGCGCGAATGGCCGGGTGGCCGGCGAGTATACGGTCTATGTCATGGGTCGGTTGCGAGGGAATGCCTCGTAGCTGTATTAACAGATTGTTGGCAAAATCAGGTAATTCAGGCGTCAGGCGGAATCCTGTCTTGCCGAATACCCCGACCCCCAGCATGTCAGACGCAACCGACTCGGTGCCGGCCATCCACCCCGCCAGCTTCTGCTGCGCGACTGCCCTGCGCTCTTCAAGATCACTCAGCCGATTATCAAGGGAGGTTAGCTCCAGCTGTGCTCGAATGATGTCTTGCTGCCGGGTCCTGCCCAATGCCGCGGCATAGTTGGCACGGGCTATTTCCACCAGTTGCTCGAACAAGGCACGATTGTCGGTGATCAAGGCGATGGTTCGCTCAGCTTTATAGGCATCAAGCCATAACTGGCTGACTGTCGCTGTGACATCCGCCTGTCGGTCCAGCTGCGAGAAGGGCAGAGCATGGCTTTTCTCCATCATTTCCTGGCTTCGCAAGGCTCGAGTGTCACCGCGGGGAAACATCTGACTGACCCCCACATTGAGTTGGGTCATGCTTTCCTGATTAAAGCGAAAGCTGTCAGTCGGTAAATTCATTGCGGAAAAGGACAGCTTGGGATTAGGTAGTCCTTGGACCGCTCGACTCTGGGCCTCGAGCCCCTTTAGCTTGGCCCGGCTGGCTGTCAGCCAGGGGTCCGCCTGTACAGCTATCTCGACAGCTCGAGACAGAGACAGCACCGGCGTCTCAGCTGCTGCAAATGTTCGCGGCAAGCAGCTCGAAAAGGCGGCTAGAGCGAAATATAGCCAAGGTCTGAATAGGCAATGTGTTGTGCGGCTTGATGCGTCGATACGCATTTTCAGGCCCCTCCAATGAATGTTGATAGATTGAGACTGGGTCAGGCTCAAAAAACCGACCGCCAAATATCATGCGGTCAGCGCTAGAAGTCTGTGCCCTGCATTTTTCGGGCGCAGCTATCCTGTATCAACTGTGGAAGGGTGGTCGAAAAGGCTTGTTGGGTGGACGGACAATTGGCTCATCGACCGAACGCGAGGCGATGATAAGGGTCGCAGGGCTGAATGCTGCAACCCGAATGTTAGTCGTCAGCGAGGGACTTAGAACACAACTCGACAGACATCCTGATTGATCGAGATCGGAGCCACAACAGGTGTCCTGGGCTAAAACTGTGCCCTGCTGCACCGTTGCAGTATCCTGGAGAGCATTGCTCCAGTGACTGCTCGAGTGACTGGAAGCGTGACTGGAAGCGTGACTGGAAGCGTGCAGGCTTGAGTCATTCATGTAGTGATTGATCGAATGATTGACCGAGTGATCAGCTGAATGACTGCTTGAAGGAACGCCCCTCGCTTCAGTGCTATCGCCCGCATTGTGACATGGATGAATCCCATAGGCATTAACCTGACTGAAGAGCACCAGACAGGGCAGAATCAGACGTGCCAGAGTTCGAGACGGAAACAAACGAAGAAGTCCAAGTTTTCGATAAGGCGACCTTACGCGAAGTGACGCGAAGGTCAATGAAAATAGTCAATTTAACGGTATGATAGACCGATTTTTGTGACCTTGCCGAGCAAACGTGACACTTATGGATACAGTCCTGAAAATTGGCATCTTGGGTATGACTTGTCAGCACTGTGCTGTCAGAGTGGCTGCTGCCTTGAGCGGCGTTGTTGGTGATATGCCGCTGACAGTCGATCATGAACAACATGAGGCTCGTTTGACGTTGTTGAAGTGGGTGGCACCTGACCGCCTGCGAGAGGCCATTGGTGATGCCGGTTATCAGTTGGCTGACCTTTCGCTCAAGGGGTCAGTCAGCATACCCGTTAGTGGCATGAACTGTCAGAAGTGTGTTGCCAAAGTCAAATCAGCGGCGACCGTTGTTGATGGTGTCGAGGATGTTCAGGTGGATCTGCAGGCCGGCCTGATAGAGGTTCGCGGCTTATTCGATCTGCAATCGCTAATCAATGCTATTGAAGCCAGCGGTTACTTGGTTGATTCCGGAGACAAGCATAGCCCGGCAGAAGAAATAGACGAGTCCTTCACGACCGGATCCTTCGATAATCCAGCGACCAATAACCCAACGACCAATAACCCAACGATCAGTAACCCAACGATCAGTAAATCAACTACCAATGAACAGGTTGTTCATCTACAGATCCGAGGGATGTCCTGTGCCAGTTGTGTTGCCGCTGTTGAGAAGGCGCTGTTGAAGACCACTGGTACTCGTGATGCGGTGGTCAATTTCGCCGAAGAAACGGCAACTGTCGTCACCAGCGCCTCATCGGCGCAATTGATTGCCGCTGTCCAAGCGGTTGGCTATAACGCCACCGAGGGCGTTGATGAGAGTCTGGAAGCCAAAGAAGCGCAGCTTGCGGTTCAATTACGTCGCGCTCGAATTCAGTCAGCAGTGGCGTTGGTGGCCGGCAGCATCCTGATGCTGGGTATGTGGCTTGACGTTTTACCATCCTTGCAAGACCAGCCTTTCTGGCTGTTGACTGGGGGTCTTGTGGCTTTGGTGATGGCCTTCTCCGGTCGCCAGTTCTTCCAGGCGGCGTTCAATGCGGCGCGTCATTTGAGTACCACAATGGACACCTTGATTGCGCTGGGAACGGGTACGGCCTGGATCTATTCTATGCTGATCATTCTTCTGCCTAACCTCGTTCCTGCGGCGTCGCGGCATCTTTATTTTGAAGCCGCATTGTTCATTCTCGGTTTCATTGGTCTGGGTAAGGCGCTGGAGAGTCATGCCAAGGGCAAGACGTCACTGGCCGTCAGAAAGCTGTTGGATCTGCAGCCGAAGTTCACCATTCGAATTGAGTCAGGTATCGACCAGCGAGTGCCGGTGGCGAGTCTCGAAGTCAATGACCTGCTGCGAATCAAACCGGGTGAGACAATACCTGTAGACGGATTAGTTATAGCTGGGGCCAGCTCTGTGAATGAGTCCATGTTGTCAGGCGAGTCAGTCCCGGTTGATAAACAGGAGGGTAGTCGGGTCATCGCTGGAACGCTGAATCAGTACGGGATGTTGGTGATGCGTGCGGAGCAGTTAGGCGGTGATACAGTGCTGGCCAATATTGTGCGGCTGATGCGGCAGGCGCAGAATTCGAAACCGGCCATAGGGCGAATTACAGACCAGATTGCTGCAGTATTTGTGCCTGTTGTCTTGTTGCTAGCGGTAATGACGGGTTTTGTCTGGGGTTTTTTTGGGCCTGAACCTAGCCTGTCCTACGCCTTGGTGACCAGCATGTCGGTGCTGATTATTGCCTGTCCTTGTGCGCTAGGTTTAGCGATTCCCATGTCGATCATGGTTGGTATTGGTCGTGCAGCCAGTGCCGGGCTCCTGTTCAGGAACAGCGATGCCCTGCAGGCGGCGAGCAAACTGACAACGATAGTCGTCGATAAAACTGGCACCCTGACAAACGGCGAACCGCAGGTCACGAGCATGGTAAATTTTAGCAAAGGCCAGCCTTTGATGAGTATCGCCTTCAGTCTCGAGCGCTTGTCCGAGCATCCGTTGGCGCAAGCGATCGTTAACTATTGCGAGGCACAGCAGGTTGAGTCGCGAGCAGTAACCAACTTTTCTATCCTGCCCGGTGGTGGTGTGCAAGGCTTGATCGATGGAGTCGCCGTTGCAATGGGTAACTACAGCTTTATGCAATCACAAGGTATGACTCTTGGGCTTAAGCAGATGGATTTTGCCGAAACAGTAATTTATGTTGGTCGAGATGACCGAGTGCTGGGTTATTTCACCCTCTTCGACAGCCTGAAGTCAGACTCGATGGAAGCGGTTGAGGAGCTGCAAGCGCTGGGCCTGAGAGTCGTCATGTTGACAGGTGACAATAGCTCAACGGCTAGCCTGGTTGCTGCGCAGTTGGGCCTGGATGAATTTGTCGCAGGCGTCTCACCAGATGCCAAACTGGCTCATATTCAGCGTTTACAGGCGCAGGGTGAGAAGGTTGGTATGGTGGGTGACGGCATAAATGATGCGCTGGCTCTGAGTATAGCCCATGTCGGGTTCGCGATGGGTCGGGGTGCAGATGTGGCGATTCAAAGTGCGGATGTCGCCCTGCTAAGAAATAGCATGATGGGAGTTGGACGTGCCATTAGACTATCGCGGCTCACTCTGCGTAATATCTATCAGAATCTGGTGGGTGCCTTTGCCTACAATTTATTGCTCATTCCGGTCGCCGCTGGCGCGCTATACCCGCTGTATCATCTTCTGATAAACCCGATATTTGCCTCTATGGCCATGGCAGCCTCGTCCGTGACTGTCGTGTTGAACGCCAATCGCCTGCGCCTGCTAACACTCTAGGCAGGACAGCGCGGTCCACGGGGCCTAGTAGGTGCCAGGCTGAACCTTTGGCGAGCAAAAAAGTAGTGCGTGCTCTGCGGCAAGCTTAAGTCTGTCCTTTAATCAGTGAACTGACGCTATAAAAACGGTCTCGAATACTGGATGGCGGACTCGCCGTCAATAGACTCACCAAGATGGCGGAGATGAAGGCGAGCACAAATCCTGGCACTATCTCATAGAGAACCTGATTCAGTGCCATGCCGTTAATTTGCAGCGGTGCATGAATCCAGATCAGAACAGTAATAGCGCCAGTAATCATGCCTGCAAGGGCGCCGTCACGGGTCATTCGGCTCCAGTACAAGCTCAAGAGAATAATAGGCCCAAACGCAGCACCAAAGCCGGCCCAGGCGTTGCTAACCAGTGAGAGAATTGAGCTGGAGCGATCAAAGGCCATTGCGATTGCGACTAGAGAGACTCCAAGTACGGACAAGCGCCCGGTCATCACCAGTTCACGCTGGCTTGCCGACCTGCGAATGAAAGCCTTGTAGAAGTCTTCGGTCAGAGAGCTAGACGATACCAGCAGCTGGGATGAGATGGTGCTCATGATTGCAGCCAGAATCGCAGCGAGCAGGAAGCCAGTAATCAGAGGGTGAAACAGAACCTGGGACAGGTAGATGAAGATGGTCTCGGCATCGTCAAGACGGCCGCCCTTCGCGGTAACATAGGCTAAGCCAACAAGTCCTGTCGCCACTGCCCCGAGAATTGTGATCAACATCCAGCTCATTCCGATGTAGCGTGCTGTTCTGATATCGCTCAGATTTCTGATGGCCATAAATCGAACGATGATATGTGGTTGACCGAAGTAGCCGAGGCCCCATGACAGGCTGGATATCAGACCCAGTGCGGAGATGCCTTTGAACCAACTGAGCAGGTCAGGATTAATTGAGGTCAGGGTGGCAGTCATGGAGCTATAGCCTCCCAGGTCAATCAAAGCGACGCTGGGTACCAGTACCAGTGCGACGAACATAATACAGCCCTGCACAAAGTCGGTGATGCTGACCGCGAGAAAGCCACCGAACAATGTATAGGTCACCACGACGCCGGCGGTGACAAACAAGCCGATCTCATAGTCCAGCCCAAAAGAGGCCTCAAACAGCTTGCCGCCGGCGACCAGGCCGGAAGAAGTGTAAAGCGTGAAAAACACGATAATCACGATTGATGACAGTATTCTCAGTGAACGAGAGGTATCGAGAAACCGTTTTTCGAAAAAGTCTGGAATGGTAAGCGCATCATCTGCCAACTCTGTGTAGACCCTCAGTCTGGGCGCCACGAGCAGATAATTAAGGTAGGCGCCCAGCAACAGGCCCACCGCGATCCAGGCCGAGCTGACACCGGTAAGATAAATAGCGCCAGGCAGGCCCATTAGCATCCAGCCACTCATATCCGAGGCGCCAGCAGAAAGCGCGCCAACCGCTGGGTGCAGTCGGCGCCCGCCAAGCATATATTCGGACAGATCACTCGTCCCTTGTTGAAAGCCATAATAGCCGATGGCAATCATCAAAATAAAATAGGCTGAAAGGGATACTAGAGCTGCATCATGCATAGTGTAACCTTAGGCCAGGGGTCGGTCGTGGCAGCAGAGACCCCATCAAGATCTCACTTGGCCCGTACCGGAAACGAGATATTTGAAGCTTGTCAATTGCTCCAGGCCAACAGGGCCTCGTGCATGCATTTTGCCAGTAGCAATGCCAATCTCTGCACCCATGCCGAATTCGCCGCCGTCAGAAAACTGAGTTGACGCGTTGTGCATCACGACAGCAGAATCTATCTCCTGTAAAAACATCGCGGCAGCTGTTGGGTTCTCGGTGATAATGGCATCTGTATGTTTTGAAGAGTGGCGTTCAACGAACAGAAGCGCCTCAGCTAAAGTTTCGACCGTTTTGATCGATAGGATCGCATCGAGATACTCAGTGTCCCAATCAAGCTCGGTTGCCGGCTTGATTCTCGCGTCGCAGCGTTGAGCTAGCTCATCACCACGAAGTTCGCAGCCTGCGAGGGCGGTGGCCAGTTGCGGTAAAAATTGGGCAGCGATAGCCGCATCCACTACCAGGCTTTCTGTCGCGCCGCAAACCCCTGTGCGGCGCATCTTTGCGTTCTTTACGATAGTGACCGCCTTGTCGAGGTCCGCATCGCAGTGAATGTAAGTGTGGCAGTTACCATCCAGGTGCAACAGTGTTGGAACTCGTGCCTCATTTTTTACCAGCTCAACCAAACTGCGACCGCCACGGGGAATCGCCAGATCAACGTAGGTATCGCAGTGCAGTAAAGCAGTGACAGCGTCTCGGTCAGTCGTATCGACCAGCTGAACGCAGTCTGCTGGCAAGCCGGCGGCCTGCAGCCCTTTGGCGAGGCAAGCAACAATCTGTCTTGAGGATCGTAGGCTCTCTGAGCCACCTCGAAGGATCACGGCATTGCCGGATTTTAGACATAAAGCCCCTGCATCGGCGCCGACATTGGGTCGTGATTCATAGATCATCGCGATGACACCGATAGGACAGGCGATACGCTGGATGACCAGGCCATTAGGACGGTCAAATTGTGCCAGCTGGCGGCCGACAGGATCTGGCAGGGCGGCGATCGTCTCCAGGGCCGTTGCCATTGCCTCAACCCGATCGTCCGTTAACAACAAACGATCGACAAAAGCCGCGGGTTTGCCGGCTGTCTTTGCGCCGAGAACATCTTCAGCATTTTCAGCCAGCAACAGGTTCTTCTCTGCCCTGAGAGCCAGAGCAGCGGTCAGCAGCGCCTGATTTTTCTTCGCGCTAGTCGCTTTGGCGAGGGCCTTGGCGGCAAGTCGAGCGCGTCTGCCCAAGTCGTCTATATAGTCTCCGGCTTGCAGTGGAGTGTCGTTTGCGATCATGAACAGGTCCTGCGTAATTCGATGTGGAAAGCGCTGTCTTGGTGTCTGCCTGAAGGTGAGTTTCCTGGCGCTCACCCTTCCTTTAGACTTTGGCACAGGGCAGCTGGGCCGCCTGTATCAGCGCAATTCAAGGGCTCGATTGTAGGCGGCAGCAATGGTTGAGTTCAACAGAGCGGTTAATTCCCCGTCGTTGTTGAGCGCCTTGAGGCCCGCCTCGGTGGTGCCGGCCTTGCTGGTCACCGAATCCCTGAGTTCGTCCAGACCTTGAGTGGACTGCAGGGCCATTTCTACCGAGCCCAGTAGCGTGTTGAGAACCAGTTCTCTAGACTCGCGCGCGCTGAACCCCAACGCCTGGGCCGCATTCATCCAACACCGAGCAATTTCAAAAGCGAAACCAGGACCGCTGCCAGCCACAGCGGTCACCTTGTCTATGACATCTTCGCTATCGACCAGCAGCGTGTAGCCGGCGGCGTCCGTTAGTGCTTTTGCAATCGCTGTATGGGCCTGGGTGCAAAGGGCATTAGTGTACAAGGCGCTGACACCGCGGCCGATTTGCGCGGGCAGATTGGGCATGATGCGAATAATCGGCTGAGGTCCGATCAGCTTTTCAATAGAGTCGACTGAATAACCGGCGGCCATAGAGATAACGCAGCCATCCTTGGCGATCAGCTTTTGATAGGCTGGCAGAACGGTTTTGATCAGCTGTGGTTTGATCGCAATTACCACTATGTCAAATTGCTTCCCCTCAAGATCCTCAACGGATGCCTTGAGGGTGACACTCGCGGGTGCTGCAGTAAGAGCAGGATCAACGATGGTCATCGAATGCTGAGTATGCTGGGTCCACCGGCCGAGCAGAGCGCCGCCCATTTTTCCGCAGCCGATCATCAATAAATGCATATAACGCCTCTTTGCGGCGAAAAACCCCGCTGGTCGGATCGAGTCTGAAAGGGATTAACCTTCATGTTGCAAGACCGCGTATCAGTGTTAGAACCAGGAAGTAGATGGTCAGCGGCTTGCCAATCTTCGCCGCAAGCCAGTCACTGGCAGCGGCAAGGCAGTATAGAGTTACAGGCTATGACTTTCAATTTCGACACTGGGCGCCTGTTTCGAAATAGAGTTGTTGATTGTCAATCTCAGGCGCTTCCTTGGCCTCGGTATTCGAAAGCGTGACTAACAGCCCCTGGTCGAATCGCAG
>Ga0181606_10000193_pt1 | contig 47451 bp, 62 predicted proteins | sample 041ome_10_FD_132994 | JGI IMG/M metagenome (GOLD analysis project Ga0181606, IMG submission 132994) | Coastal salt marsh microbial communities from the Groves Creek Marsh, Skidaway Island, Georgia - 041412US metaG (megahit assembly) | ecosystem: Environmental > Aquatic > Marine > Intertidal... | reverse complement strand
GAAAATTCTACTAAGTCGTAATAATTTTCTAAAAGAACCTTTGCTTCATATTCAGTGTTAGCTATAATTCTATGAACATATTCAACACACCCACATATGTTTTTAGAAAAAACAGTCCTAGATTGACCATTTATATAATCAATGAAATCAGATATGTAATTAGTCTCATTAATTCCATGCTTACCATCTATTAGATACAATGGATATGAATTTGCACTCTGTCCAATTGTATTGGGTCCACACTTATAAAAAGCATAATATACTTTATATCCTCCAGTGTTTAGGTCTACTGTACTATATTTAGGATCTCTTGTCACGCTTGGGCATTCTTTACCTTCCCAAATAGAACCTGAATAACTAGGAACTGAACCTCCGTTAATGTCATTCCCTATGTAATGAGATCCTGTCCAAATAAAATATTGATTAGGAGAAATGCTGCCATCTGCAGCTCCTATTACATCATAATCAATAAGCTTGTTGTAATTTGAATTTTCAGCACCAGAAGGATCTGTATATAAATAGATGTTATTTTTTACTATGGTGAGTAGGTCCAATGGAGAACTAGACATATAGAATACTTCAACATCGATCTTAGGATAATGACAAAAACCAACAAACTCAGAAGCGCTATTACATTGAGATACTTGTATTGTTTTTTGCTGTAATACTGGATCTCCTGCAGTTGCACATGAAATAGTAGTAGGTAGCCAATTTTGTTGAAATTGATCCCAAAAGTAACCATAATCGACTGAAGTCGAATACATCCCTGAAGTAGCAACGTTCGTCGTATGGTTATTATCATAGAAATTTTGAACGGCGTCTTCTGGAGTGCTAAAGATGCTTATACTATTATTAACTAACTCATCTATGGTATTATAGGAAGGGCCTCCAGGGCCAGTGTAATAGTAGTATGGATTATTTAAAGGACTAGAACAAAAAGTACTAGAAGTCGTTGCATATAAAAGATTAATTTGAATACCTGAAGAACCTGGACATAATAGTGGTGTCCATCCTGCAGCATCAGGTTGAGTTCCAGGATCTATTGAAGGAACTAAAACTAAATTATTTTGGCTGTAGTCTGTTTGACTACCTCCTGCCATTAACCAAACACTACTAGTTCCATTACCATTAATGTAAAATTCAGATATAGAGTCTCCGTAAGATCCAGGGTATAAAGGTTCTAATCCAAATGTAGAATATACAGCAGGATCAGTTAAATTAGGTACATTTGCAGCGGGTGGTTCTCCAACTGGATTTGGGAAAATTAATAAATTAATAGAACCTTGAGTATGCGCATATATTATTTGTTCGATTAATGTATACGTTTCTGTTCCATCATAATACAACCAAGCAGTTTGAATTCCGCTACAATACGATCCTTCATTTAAATCCCCAGTAAAATATACTTGGAATTTTTTAACAGAATCTGGAAGTCCTACAACTGGGCCACCACCACTAGTTCCAGAAGTTCCACTAGTCCCAGAAGTTCCACTGGAACCATATGTACATGTTGTCGTGTTCTCCCATTTTAGTTGACTATTAGGATCATAATCAGCAATAAAGGCGCTTCCACTGGATAAACTACCATCAAATGATATAGATGAATATACACCAGGTGAACATTCATAACCTGAATTTCCTAATAACCCCTGTAACTGATTAATATAAATACGTACTTTAAATAGGCTTAGATCTGAAATAGATGCATTATCTGAAAGTCCATGAGGATTTCCATTAATATCAATCTGATCATACCATACGATATAGGTATCTGGTAAAGTTCCAGGGTCTGCAGGAATTCCATTGACCGCAAATAAAGTGTCATGCTGTGACGTGCAAATATTTGGGTCTGCTGTCAGCCCTGACTTATAATATACTTGAGTTTGAAACATTTAATACTAGTCTATCTTTTTATAGAATATAATCCTATACTCTATATATCAATTAAAGCTAGTATTAAATCGAGAGCTGGGCAGCCTTAATAGAGTTTTTGTTAGTGCCACTAGCTTTGTATTTTGCGAACACTTCAACATCAAAAGAAAATTGTTCTCCATCTGAATCAAATATATCTAAACCTAATTTTTTAGCATATGTTAGATTTGATATATTAGTGCTCATTATACCACCAACTTTACCAGTATCTGTAGTTGCATTATTACCAGCATAATCAGTCATTCTATATTGAAAAACAATATCTATTGAGACCGAATTTGTTTCTCCAGTTTCAATATATTTTTTACCAAACTTATTATCACCGTCAACTAATAAAGATTCTGGATTAATTGGTGCAATAAATAAATACGAACCACATGATTTACCTCCTAATAAATATTGATCGTTCGCGTCAAATGACATTTTTAATGTTCTATCATAGTTAACTCCGCCAACAGTGCCTATTAGTCCATTAGTATGTTTATATCCTAGCTGAATTAATCCGTTATTTGCATCAGATTCTAAAGTAGCGGTTACTGGCATTGTACCTACCACCCCAGCACTAATTTGATTTTGTAAGATTGATTGTACTTCAGCGCCAGTTAACCCGGCAGGGTCGACTGCAGATGATTGATAAGAGTTGTAAATATTAACTAAATCAGGGTGATCCTTGTGTAAATATATACCACCATCATAATTTGATGATGTTACATTTGTTAGGTTTGTAACATTAACTAGGTTTTCTGAAAATGCTCCGGAAACATCATATGTCAAAGAGTTAGAATCATATGTTCCAAATGTTCCATTCCATATAAAATCAGATCCTGATCCATTTCCTGTAGCACTAGGAAGAGAAGTTACGTCATATGACATTAAATATTCATAATCGGCAATTGAAGACGTTGTTGGAGAAATAGCAGGAATATCTAAATATAATTTATTTTCATTAGAAATATCCATAAATCTAGAGTATATAAACTGACCTCTTCTTTGTGCAGATTGATAAGGCGCGCTAAAGTTATATTCTACAGAATTAGTACCGAAAGTGAGCGATAATGCGTCACCTGATATATTTTGATACTGTATTGGAACCATATCGTATTTCGCTTCGGTAGTATAATATGTGTCATTTACAACTTTTTCAGGTATTTCAAAATTAGGATCTGGATCTATACCAAACCCATATGAAATTGCATTAGATGCTGACGCTGAAGATCTAAAAGATGGTAGACTTCTATCTCCTATAATCCTTGCAATTAGCTCTAACTGAGATGCATTTGTATTTTCTAATAAAAGTTTAAATGTCTTAGTAACAATATGCCCTTTTTTAACAGTTAAGTCTGCAGTTTCATCAGCATAATATCCAGCAAATACTTTATTATTAGTATTTCTTTTTATATTAATAACAGTACCCTCTTCATTTACTAGTTTTACAGAAAGTTCACCTTTAATTCCGGAAATAGTCTCTTGAAGAGATTTAACTTCATTTTGTAAATCTGTAAGTTTATCAAAAAGAGAAATTGGAGTTTGTTCCGGTGATAAAAATCCAGAAGCAATTGAAGTTGCATTATGTGAAAAATACTTTTCATTAGCAATAAATGAATCATCTATGTGGCTATATACTCCTTTTGATTCTAATTCATCATTAATCCTAACAACAGCAGATTCTGTTTCATTTTCACTAACAAGTGTTGATATGTTAGTAGTATCTAATTCTCCTTCCGGAAACTCTATTCTAACAACATCGCTCCAGTCGCTAGTTATTGGATTAGATGGAAAACCAGCCTCTGAGACCGACTTAACTCTAATATCTACAACCTCACCCTTTTGGATTGGAATATCTAGCTGGTTAAAATTAATTTCTTGACCATCTTCAACCGATCCTTCAGCCCAATAAAATTTACCAGTAGTCTCATCTTTTAGTCTTTGTCTAACACCAGTCTTAACTTCATTCCAATTAGAAAATACTCCAGTTTTTTCAGTTTCATTTGACTTAAATGGAATTTGAGCAATTTCAGAAGACTTACCACTAGTTGATAAATATCTGTACTGCACAATAAACTGAACAATATTTTGAGGTATTGTTTCAGCTGCTAATTTAGGTTCTGGAATTGACCAAAATCCTCTAATTCTAAATTTAGGTTCAATCTTAGTGACATTAGCATCACTTGAAATTGACTTAATCTGATTTACTATAGAGCTATAAAGTTTTGTTTCAGCAGCTCTACTTTCAATTAGAGATCTTAATTCATTTCTGTCTCTGTCTCTTTCGATTAGAGAAGAATATTTTCTAGTAGAAACCTTAGATCTCTTCTTAACAATAGTGTCATCTAATTTTTTAACAGCCTCTTCAACATTAATCTTATCAGAAGTTAATTTTTTAACTTTATTAATAGCATCGTTTTCAGTTAAATGCTTGTTTATTTGAACAACTTGAAAGTTAGTTGCTTCTAATGTTGGAGAATCTGGAGTTTTTCCAAGAGTAGCCGGTGGAATTGCATCTTCTTTAAGTGCTTTAATAAATTGACCGAAGTCGGCAACCTCTTCTTTATAATAATCAGCAAGACTTTTTACTTGACCACTTTCTAAAGTTGTGGTTAAATCATTACTATATATTGATACTCCAGGAGACCAATTTTCTGCTAAAATGTTTGAATCAGGATCAATTGCTTTAAAGAAAACAACCATGCTTTCATTAAATCCAAGATTGATTTCAATTTCAACCGCAATATTATTAGCTTTATAAATTCTAAGAGAATCTGCTCCTATTTTTATAGGTTCATATCCTTGAATTAATTCTAATTCAACCTGTCTAGTTGAACTATCAATATTCTTTACTCTGTATTTTGTACTGTTTTTTCCACTATTAACCGCAACCTCATCTCCAACTTTTAAAACTTCGGTATCTTTTAATTCCTTCTCAGAATCAGTATATGTTAATTTATCTAGAGTGTATACTTTAATATTCCTTTGAATAGAATTACCTCCAGAAACTACCGTTTTCTGTATATTATCAATAGAAGTTACATCGAATGTTCCATAATATTGAGTGTTTCTATATGGAAGGTCTCTAACTTCCTCATCATTATAGAATGGTATATTATTTGCAGCTAAGCCTGAAATAACTTCAGAATAAATTAATCCCTCTTTATCTTTTAATTCAGTATCAAAATATTCTTTAGCATAATCAAACGTTGTTTCAATGATAAGCCTCTTAATTAAAACTCTTTCAGTATCTGAACCGACTTGAGAACTTACATCAAATTTTGTAGTAAGGAGAGGTGTTAAAAAATCTTCGAAAAAATAATTTGATTTTATCCCAAACTCTGAAGGCTTATTAACTGAAGTTATATCATTTGCAGGGCTCTTTAAATTCCCAGTATATATTCTTTGGTATGTTCCGTCTGCTAATTTAATTTTTGAAGTTCCATCTGTTAAGTCTGTTAACGCTTTTAGATTAGTATCTAATCTTTCAAGCTCACGTTGCATATATCCAAATGCTGGAACATAAACAGTTTTCGTGCCATCTCCCGTCAAAAGTTCCAAAGGTATACTTTTCTTATCGGTGGTTACTGCCTCATTAATTCTCTCAAATGTCTTAAGAGAATTTACATTAATTTCAAGCAATTGCTTGATAACTGTTGAGATTGAATTGTTTGTGTTCATGTTTACCTAATAATATCTACTTCAAATTGATACGTTACTGGATCAATACAAATTACTTCAATATATGGTTTATTCGTGATTAAATCTGCTGGAGAAATATCGGCTATTAGCTTATCAAAGTCTCCAGATTTTCTAGTTCTAATCTTAATGTTATTACCATCCATATTGATAGTTTCAAATGTAATTCTAACAACCTGGCCCTCTTTCCATTGAGTGGTTGAATCATCAATGTATATATTTAAATCATCATTCGCAGTACCGGTAGAAAACTTATTAATAAAGCTAATTCTATTTGTAAAAGGTTTAAGTTTACACCATATACCATACTGACTTAAGCCACTACCATTTATCTGAATATCAAATAATTGATTTGTAGTTATAGAACCAGAAACAGATTTAGAAGCTATATCCCATTTAAATAATCCTAAATTTTCATATCCTTTAGTAGTGTTGTTTACTTTAATTTTATTTGGAACAGACTTATCAACCGAAGTCCCAGCTCCATCAAATATAACATTTGTATTATATTGTAACTCAACTGGAATTGTTCCATCAATTAAAGAATTTAATTTATCGTGTGCCTTTGTGATTAGCTTTAATAAAGCATCAGAATCTTTTAATTGAGCTGATGTATTTTGAAAATCTTGTTCCAGTTCAGTAACTCTAATATCTAAATCCTCTGCAGTTTCTGTTGCTAAAACAAGTTGTTCTATTTGGTTTAACCTTGTCTCTAAATCTCCATATCTATCATTTGCTCTAATAAGCAACTCTGCGGCATTCTCTAATAATGTCGTAGTGTCCATGAATAGATCCATAGAGAACGTAGTAAAATCATTAATATTAGTTTCTACCCCTACGTTATCAAGTGACGTGTTAAACTTTAAATTTAATTTTAGTGAAAACGCATTTCCATTTAAACCAGTTACTTCGTTTGGCTTATACTTAATTTGTTCATTAATTCTTGCTCCACCGCCACCAATGCTCTTAATATCATCAAGTATTAAAATACCGTATAAATTGGTAGATCTATTTGCAGGAACCGAAGAACTATATAAGTCATAATAAACAAGTACTGCATTAAATTTAAAATCACTTCCTTTTTTATTATAGTCGTTAAAATTCTTAACTTTACTATCACTTGTTATTCCATAATATGATTGAGGATTCCAATCGATACCTACTGAATTGGTACCATTCGTGTTTATATCGTAAAAAGGCCCTAATGCCTGATCATAACTATCAACTATTGGCGAAAGATTTAGATTAGGATCTGGGTGTGTTTGATTATCTCTACCTTCAATCCAGTCCGGGTCAGCATATAATTGGTTTGCCGTTGTATTATAATTCGATGGCTCAAATAATACAGTCGGTGTAGTTCCTGCAGATGACGGAACATTAATATAAACTTCATGATAAGCGTTCCCTTTATATGCTATATCATTTTCAGCATCAATAGATCCTAAATATTTAACTACTCTGTCGTATACCTGACCGGTTTGAGTTGAATTAGAATCTTCTGTGTAATTGCCATTGTTTGATTCTGTTGAGTCTGCTGATTTAAATCTAACAGCACCAACTTCACTCATCATTTTAAAAAACAGCTTTTCAGCATCTGATTTTAATAAAATAGGATCAAAATCATCATCTTGTAGAATAATTTCCTCAGCGTTTAATGCATAATTTTGAAATGTTAACGCAAAATCAACATTTGCACCATTTCCAGAAGGAACATAGTTACTTCCTGAAGATTCTAATAAATTACTATAATCAATAGTATTAGAACCTAAACTAGATGTTGTAAAATCTGGCAAATCTAATAAAGCATATCTACTAAACTCAAATTTAAGATCTGCATTATTAAAAGCACGTGTAATATCTCTTGCAGCTGAGGCAAAAGCATACATTGTACCTCCTTGAGGTTGTGGTATTCTAACTAATGGAGTCGCCATTTATTTTACTTATTTTATTTATGCAATTGTTGCGTTGTGTGAACTAATCACGTACCATGTATTATTAGCGCTGAAAAATCTTAAAGTTACAGATGAATTTAAATCATCTAAACTAATTGAAGTTGCTCCAATATTAACATTGTTTTGTCCTCCCACACTAATTGAGCTTCCAGAAGTACTGATAACAGTTACTTCTTGACCTTCTTCTCCAGTAGGTAAGTCAAATGATACTCCACTGAAATAAGTCGACCCTGCCATTTCGGTAGGTGCAGTTGATGTAGAACCATTTCCTGAGCCAGGTGCTCCAATCATTCCTGATTTTTGAATTTTGCTCTGTAAATCAACATCTCCTCCAAAATCAGCGGCAACGCTAAATACAGCAGACGTAGAATCTACTGATAAAATTGGAAGTGTTGAAGATCCATTCAAATAAGTTAAGTTAATAGAAGACGCCGAAATACTATCAACCCCAGAGATCGTACTTGTAGTTGGATCTATAAGAGATGTAATATCAGCAACTTCATCATTAATAGCCGTAAAGTTAGCGTTAATTGTTAACCTAGAAGATGATAATGAATCTGTTCCTAGAATTTCTGTAATGTTTGCCATCGTTTAATTTTTTAGTTTACTTTTAGTATATTTTTGTGAGCGGTGTTAATATTCCCATTAGTATCCTCAACTTCTAATGAAATTGTGTATTCTCCAGGGTTCTTAAAGAGATATGTTAACACCATATCACCATAATATATATCACTATTATCTGGATATGTATTATTGGTTATTGTCCATTTTCTTAATTTCATCCCCGGCATCTTTGAATATTCAGGACAAAATGTAACGTGGGTCGATCTATTAATAGATCTCCAATCAGTAAATATGTCTATCTCGTCAAATGTAGGATTGTATGTTACTTGGTGAACCTCTCCAATTATGTTGCCATTTGTAATTGAAACCGAATCATATTCATAGGTTCTCGAATCCTGTTTACCAACTGCTAGTATATATGCAACCGAATCAACTATACCATCTGGTTGTCCATTTTCTTGACCAACTAAATTATAAATAAATTTATTAATAATATTATCTGATGAGTTATTTAATTCGTCAACTATTAATTGCCACCCCGCGATATCAGATAGAGATGTTGGTGTTGGTGATTGAATAGTTATAGATCCTGATTCTAATTGATTTGTTGTTGGATTAATATGGTCTATTGTAAGTACTGAACTATTTTGAATATCTTCAATTATAAAAGAAGCTGCTAAATCAGCACCAATTCTAGTAGAATTCCACCAAACATCAGTTGTCCAATTCCAAGAAAAATCACAATTATTCCAAAAGTACGGACCGCTTGTTTCTGAATACCCAGTATCAGAATAGAGATCTAAGTATCTGACAACTGTAGAAAAGTTTTCATTAACTTCTTCGCTCGATTCATGTGGATAATTTGCTCGATTTAGTCCAATATACCAACTTCCTATAGATTCATCAATTTTATTAGGATTATGTAGTGGCAAATCCCAATATCCACCTACACTATTCCAATTAATCTTTTGTCTATCACTCCATGTGTTTTTTCGTAAAGTTTTATAAAATCCATAAAACTCTACTTCTTTCTGATCAACAAAAACCATTTCTCTTTTTAGATCTCTAGACATATGTCCAAAAAGATCGTATGTTCTCATTTCAATATCATAATTTCCTGAGTATGGTAAAAATATTGGAAAAACAATAAAGTCTTCTATTGGTCCTCTAAAAGAGTGAGACCAATTAGGTCCATTAATAATCCATTCTATTTCATAAATCCATCTTTTCCACCAATCATTCCAAGTTACTAATAGATTAGGATTAGGATCTACAGCATCATTCCAATTAAATTCAGCAGAATCCCATGTATAATCAAAGGTATCTTTACCGTCTAAAATTATAGGACATCCTACTGGAATATCTTCATTAAAAGTTTCAAGACTATTATCATGATAATCTTCATAAAACAAAGTTATTGCGTTTCTTAAATTTTCTAATTGAATTGAAGAAAGATTGCCATAATCTTTAAATTCTGTATTTAGTAAAGTTTGATAATCTTGATACCCAGATCCTGTAGTATCGTTAGGATCAAAAACTTTTTTAAGAATAAGTGAAATATCTTCAATAAAAGTTTTTCTATTTCGTGGAAATTGTTTATATTTAATATCGATACCCTCTGTAAAGAATGCGATTGCGTTTTGATTATTCCAGATATTTAAATTTTTCTGCGCAAAGAAATCGCCTTCACCAACAATATCTACTATTTTAGCATTTAGAGGAAGATACTCTCTTTGGAGTTTAGACTTTAGGCCGTAGAGTTTAATTAAAACTTCTTCGGGCGTAAAATCAAATACTTCATCTACTGTTGGAATATCCCAAACATCAACTCCTCCATTAGGAACATTTATTTTATATACTAAACTAAACCTGCTAGTCTTTTTAAGATTACTAGAAGGTATTTCAAATGGAAGGCTCTTGCGAACAGCTTCTCCATACTTGCTTGAGTTAGGAACAGGTATTGCTTGTAATTTACCAAATGAGCTGCTTCCTGTATTTATATTTAACCAATACTCTTTTAACGTGATATTGTTATATCCAAAGAAATCAATTGCATTGAGAATTGCCTTATAAGTTCCTATAAATGGTTGAATATTTGAAAGTTCTAAAAGTAATTCTCTTCTTTTTTGATTCATGAGAATATAATCGGGAGACATTTCAGTAATGTCATGTTCTTTAAATAGAATAAAGTCTCCCTCATCTAGAGTTGCTCCTAAATTTTGAAGTAATAATCTAAGTCTTTCATCTTCACCCACAACTTCGCCGTACACAAAAATCTTAGCGATTAATGTTTTATTAGATCCATCGATAGAGTATACTAGAAGTGTTCTTTGGTGCCTTCCTTCAATCTGAGAACTTAGCGCTATATTAACTTGAATTGCTTCGTTGTCAAGACTGTTTAATACTTTAACACCTCCATTTATTGAAGAAATAGTAGAATTATCTAAAACATTTATGCTATAATAATCTTTTACATCGATTTTAGTTAAACCACCTTCTATTTTAGCACCATAAATAATTATATCACTCGAGTCATAATTATCTTCTTTCCACTCAAATGAAATACTAGATGTACCGGTTTCAGAAACAGGTTTATTTAAATATGTTCCTCCATTATATTCTACCTCTTCTAAAAAGAAAAGGTTAATAGATTCATATAAGCCAGTTGAAACCTCTTCTAAGTATACCGAAGTTTCAAATACTCCCTCAGAATTAATAGTAGTATCTAATATACTAGAAGTTCCATTAAATATTTTTAAGTTAGAATACATTATCTAATATTTATGTCATCTTTTTTAACGGTAAAGTTTTTCCACTGTTGTAATTGTTTAACCGACCTTATAAGGTTCATTAAATAATCATTTAAAAATCCAATAAACTCTCGCATTGTTTGATTTCTTTGTATATGCGAAGACAGATTTCTTTGCATCAGTTGATCCGAATAATTAAAACCAAGATTTAATCGATTATCCTTTCTAGTCTTAGCACCTTCATATAAATTAGAAAGTTTGTATTTTAATAAGTCTTTAAATAACGATTCCATTATAGTGATTTTCTATTTCCAGCTTGAGTTCTTGTATAAATAGTTCTAGGAACTGGTACATCATCAAATGTAACAGAAAGACTTGCTTCTTCATTTATAGAAGGAACATCTTTAATTTCGTCTCCATCTCTATCTAACCAGCCTCCTCTAAATACTGCAACTTCTTCTTTATCCATAATAATATCTCCCCATTGATCTAAACCTGCGATATCCGATGGTATAGAGTCTCCCGGTCCAATTTGAATCTTTTCAACCTCATTAATTTTCTTAAAGAAGATATACTTTTGTTTACCATTGCCAATATCTTCTAGAACAACAGGCTCTTGCGCTGCAATTGTAGTTGTTATCGATTCATAATATCCAATCCTTCTAGCAGTTTCTTCAGTTTCAGATCTAAATTGAACATTAACAGAATCTACGCCATCAACTTCTTCTAGAATATAGATAATATCACTCTTAGGAAGTTTATCTCTTCGAGTAACATTTAATAAGTAGTTAGAAACTGCAGATCGGATGTCATTAAAAATATCTTCTTTGCTAAAACCTTCAAAATATCTAACAGAAATATCCATTGTATATTTTCTAACTTTAGGTTTAACAAATTTAACCTCAGTAGTAACCATCATTTGTCCACTTTCCTGTAACACATCGGTCATTTTATCATATTCTGACTGATCAAAAAACATCTCCTGCTCAGGCATAGAAAAATAATCTTGGTTTTTTGATAGTTTTTTTCTAATATCAGGAACTGCAAATATGTAAATAACATTGTCATCATCTATGTAGCCATCATCGCTAGTATTGTATGCGTCTATATATGAAAATAAACCATATCTAGATAAAAAGTATTCATAATTATCAGGAGTTGCTAACACGAATGATTTAGATGAAAGCGGTGCTATTATTTTTGTAAATTCTGTAGATTCTGGCTCAGCTCCCATTTTAGGAGAAGAAGTTATTTCTACTGTTAATAGTTCATTTAAATCAAAGAAGTTACCAGAACCATCTCTGCCTTCATCTATCCATTTAATAGTAAGGTCTTCAGCATCTTCTAAATTACCTTCAGCACCTTGATGTATTATATACTCAATTTCAATAGTTGATCCTAGTTGAGGAATCATTCCAAAATTGTTAGTACCAAAATAAACATCTAATCCTCCAGATATTCCTGTTTTTACAATAAATCCTTTATCTCCAGCATTCATTTCATAGACAGAATTAAATTTTGTCCACTGTTCTCCATTTACTGAAACTTTAATTAAATTATGATCAGTTTTACCAGAAACTTGAACATTATATGTTTGAAAAGATTCTCCAGTACCTGTTAGTGTTTGAGTTTCTGCCTTTCCTTGAACGATAACACCCTTAATTGCCTGTACTTGAGATTTTGAAATTCTAAACGAATCTTTAGAAGTTCTTAACATATAAGACAATCCATTTGCATCAAATTTAAGTTCAGCATTTGCTGGAATTGTAATACCATCTCCAGCTATTTTAGTAAATTCACCAGATTGCATATTTAATCTAATTGAAATCTCACCAGTTGCTGCAAACCCTCTAGTAGGATCATGTCCAGCAAGTCTAGCTAAACCATAAATAGATTCTGGCTGTTGGGCAGTATATATGTTTTGCTCAACTGTAGAATCTTCAATATAGAACATTATTAATTCCGAAAGTTCAGATAATACTCTTAGTATTTGAGCAAATGGTGAAGCATTAGAGAACAGCGTATTAGATCTCTTATACACTCTAGCAATATATGTTCTGGTATCATCATATATTTGACCAGCTACTGCTCTCGTCTTTGTTAAAAACTTTAATTCAGCCATTTAATTTTTTTAATTTTTTAAGTAGTTGCAACAGTGACCATATATTGACTATCAATGGTTATGTCTATATATGCCTCATCTCTAACCTGCCCTCTAACAAAAGAAACTTTAGCATCAACTTTATATTTAGTTGCTAAAGGGCAATATGTAGAAATTTGCTTATCAATCTCATTTTTTATAGCAAATTCGTTTGCATTTAATTCATATATCATATCATTTAAACTGCATCCAAAATCAACATCCCCAAGAACCTCTCCCTTATTCGTAAATAAGATAGTTTCTATTTGAGCAATCAATTGATTAACCTCATTTTTTATATGAGGTTCCCTAGGATTAAAATTAGGATCGCCGAGTGTTTTGATATACAGTTCCATATTCTATTTATTATAATTAGCTGTGGAACATCCAGTCAACGCCTTCATCTCCTTTTATTTCTTCTTTAATTTCAGCTAGCTCTTCGTCTCCCATTGATTTAATAGCATCATAATCAAAGTCAACATTTCCAGGTAGTGCGAATTTAAATATTCCAAGCTTAGCGCCCAATGATTGTTTTACTCGAGCACTGACATATCTAAAAAATATTTCATCATTAAACAATGCACAATCTTCGATAGTCTCATACACCTGTAGAACAACATCACCCTTAGGAGTGTCACCCATAAATTTAATTTCACCGTTCAATTGTGAATATGCAAATGAGATTGGATTCTCTAGAATTTGTCTAGATAAATCCATTAGCGACCTATTAACAACATAGTATTGAAGCTGCTCAGCAAACTCAGCAGGTCCTGAACCTTCATATGCATTTTTAAATAACATTCTATCTAGAGTAAAGTCTCCTTCTGCACTAAATCTAAAATCTAAACTAGATCCCGCATTCTGCCAACCACTACTTAAATCCCAAAGTCCAAATATAGAAAATACTTCACCAGCTCCTGAGCTATCAGCACCTGGGAGATGTAAAGCCCTGTGCGATTTAAAATATTCACTTTCAAAAACTTCATGCGGAACATGATAAAAGTTCTCTTGAACAGAATATTCATAGTTTTTATAGAACCACTTTTTAGCCCTATTAATAATGTTAACAATTTCGCGGGTTGGTAAATTTACAGGCACCATACATGCTCCTGTAATTTCATCGCCTAGTTCATCTAGAAACGAATTTAAACAATCATTTCCAAAATCCCTAGGAGTACTAGCACTACCAACACTACCACTTCTAATTTCTCCCATTTTAAGATTTTATTTTTTTACTTACGACAATTTCCGCATCTTCAAATCTTGCGTAATCATCAATCATTCCTTCTCTAAAAATACCGCCAATCATTCTTCCTTTAAATACGCCATCAGTACCAAATATGTAGCAATTTTTTGCAGTGCAACTACCATGAAAATATGATGACTTTATTTTAGAATTAGAAATTTCAGTACTTTGGTATAAATTACATTTTTCTAATGTTGATTTATCTACCTTACAATTATGAAAATCAGATTGAAATACATTACCATCTACTATACAATCTACTAAATCTACATCTTTAAGCTCGTAACACACTGGAAATTCGCCATCTTTAATCTGAAGTCTTGATATATCTGAATCATAATTAATAATACCCTTTGTTAAACCTCCCAAAGATATAATATCGACAATTCTATTTTTAATTCTACCCCACTGCATTTCAATAATAGCATCTATTTCTTGTAGATCAACCATTATATGAATATCTGGAAAATACTTCTTAATATTTTTATGACTTGCTAATATGCTTCGATATGGTAAATTCTTATTTAGAATCTTTTTTAATTCTAATCTATTTTCTTCTGTAAAATTAAAGTCTGAACATGACTTCCAAATTTGAACAATAAATCTCTCAAGAAGATATAAAATATCTTCTTGTCTATGTTCGTAGTCTTTTCCTCCAATATATCTAAACTCAAGATAATTTTTTACTTTCTTATCAAAGTTTATTCCATAATATTTAGTATTTGGAAAATTAAAATTATTATGGGAAATTTGAGAGCTATCAAAATAAAATGATTCATTTTTTGGCATAATCCACTTAATAGATTTGGCATATATAGAATCTTTTCTATTAGGAAAGAATTTGTATACTTGATCTTCATTAAAATCAAGAATAAATTTTAAAGTATTCATTCTTGAAATCATATTTTTATCTTCCAATGAGTGTTTTTGGAATGATAAATTTAAATGGATTGATGATCTTTCTGTAGTATATCCATTTTCTCTAATCCATGCTAGCATTTTAATTATTATAATTCTAGCGTTTCGATATGGTACTGCTCCAGTGACTAACTCAATTAGACCTTTACCCCCGCTCATGTCGGGCTCTATTTTAAATGTTTTTTCGTCTGGCTGAAAGTCAGAGTGAGCCTTGGTCTCAATACGAATATCACGACCTAAAAGAACCTTGAGCATATCTCTGGTCTCTTCTAGATCGTGATTTGAGTAGAATTCAAACTCAACGCCTATTTGAGAAGCATTGAGTATTGAATTTCTATCTGAATTTTTATTTAATGTTTGCATCAACTAATATGATATTATACTCTATTGTATATATCATAAGTAGTTGAGTGAACTTATTCAGGAAGTTTTAAGAAGATCTTTTGAGAATCTTTATCGACTCTACTTATTTGTACAGTTATGGAATCTCCCGAGTTATAAAGATCTATGATACCATCTGGCAATTCACTAACGTGTAATAATCCAACCAAACCTTCTTCTACGGTTATAAAAATACCATAATCTTTTTTAGTTTTTACTTTGGCTTCTACAACACATGGAATTTTAAATCTTTTTTCTATATCTTTCCAGGGATTGTTAATCGTCTCGGCCTTTTGGCTTAAAGTAATCTTAGAATTACTAATAATATCTTTTACCCAAAATTCTACAGAATCTCCTGGTTTAATTTGTCTAGATTTAAAGTTCTTTAAAGTTTCTTCATCTAAATCATTTATATGGATCATTCCAGTTAAACAATTATTAAATTCAACAAATACACCATATTTAGCAGTTCCAGTAACAGATCCAGCTTGCTTATTTTCAATATCAGCTTTAAGATTATCTATTTCTGTAGGAATCATCGCCTGTAGGTATTTTCTATGAGAAACTACAATTGTTCCACGTTCATTTGAAAAACTAACAGGAACAACATATAATTCTTCGCCGATAATTGACTCAAAATCATGTAATTTATTAATTCCGGCAAGAGAACCTGGCATAAAACATTCAACTCCCTGGATATTAACAATATAACCTCCATTTTCAATCATATGTGAAACTTTACCAACCCATGCAGTATCTGCGGTATCAATGCCAGCCTGAAGATCTATGAATACTTTTTGCTTCATTCCTCCAGAAATAGAACCAATAACCATCGAATTAACTCCTGTATTTCCAGGATCAGTGATTAATACTGCAACTTCATCACCTGGCTTATAATCTTCTAAAACCGATCCAGGTTCTTTTGAAAGCTTTACGTAAACCATTTCTCGATAACTGACATCAACAGTCATCCAATGTTCACTCACACCATATATTTTTCCATCAACAATGTCTCCTAAATTAATAATTGTTCTTAGGTTAATTGAATCTTCGTGCGCTGAATAGGTATCATATAGCTGTTGAGCATATGGTTCTCTTGAAAAAACTTTATCTCTTCCGTTAGTTTTAATGTGTGGATTTGGCGTGCGAGTCCTGGTAATACATGTTGCTTCATATGCCTCCCAGTCAAAATCTCCTTCAGGAGTTAGCCAATTTTCTTCTTCAGTCTTTTGTTCGATTACGTTAGAAGTAGACTTTTCTTCTAATACTAAGGATCCCTTATCTAAGGTAGTAATCCTTTTACGTTGTTGTTCTGACATTTATTTTTTAGATTAAAGTGTAATACAATATTATATATCTATTAAACCGTGATTCCTTTCCAAGGTATTACGGTTGGTATTAAAACAGGTGGAGCAGGCACAAGACCTACATAAATTCCACTTATTGTTTCTAAGTGATTTTGAAAACCTTCTACTAAATCATTTAACATTTTAGAAAGAGCAGTGTTAAAATCTTGTTCATTATCATATTTAGAAAATGCATTTTTAAATCCACGTGCAACAGGAACTGGGTTTCCTGGGAAAAGAACAAGAGTTCCTGGGGCCGGAGTTGTTATTGGTGGAATTGTTGGAATTGGTAAAAAAGATCCAGGAGTAAGAGTAGTTGACCAATAAAGAACAACTGCTGCACCAATTGGCAACATTAAAGGAATTGATGGCTTAATTCCAGTAGAATGCATAGTCTTAAGAACCCCTAATATCGCAGTTGCTATTCCTTGTTTTGCTGTTTCCATTGCAGCATTGTATACTGCTGGATTAATAGGTCTAATTGTACCTAAATGTTCTTGTCTTGCAGTAGAGATTGCTAAATGATATTCTTCAGCTATTTTATTAGCTGTTTTTTTCATTTCAGAATCAATATCTAAAACCTCAACGGTTTGTGTTGGGTCATTAGGGTCCGGTTCCGGAATTAGTAATGGAGACGGCATATCTTCTGCTGGAATAACACCAGACGCTGTTCCGTTAGTTCCTTGAAAATACAAATTCATATTAATTTTAAAAGAATCGAATGCCATTATAGAATAGAGTTAACGGTTAATTCTTGATTATAGTCATCAAGTTCATTAAAATACGTCTTAATTGTAGTTTTTCCAGATCCTTCAATTACCTCATATTTAGATACTTCTCCTGAATCAACTCTTTGATCTAGACCCTCAATAAGAGTAAATAAAATAGAATCTCTAGCATGTTTATCGCTTGGTAAATCACCGGACTTTTCAATATTATATGTAATATTTCCTTCAGTAGCAGTTCCAATAACTTGATTTCCATGCATTAGCACGTCTTCTTCAAAATATTCACCAACAATAATCTTACCATTTACACTCATTTTAAAAGATTTTATGTAGTCTTCACACTTTTCTTTAATAAGCTTAGGTCTAATTATTATATTAGACCCTGAAGAAGTAATAGGTCTTTTACTACCCTCTTTATTAAAACTTGCTAGCTCATCATACAATTTTTTGCTGCCTTTAAATAATCCAATTGAAGATAGTACTATTATGTTATTAAATTCTTCAGAAATATGCTCGTATATAAAATTTTTAGCAGATTTTTTAGATGTAAAAATAGGATCTATAGTTGAACATGCACTGACTACGTTTCCACTAGATAGAGCATTTTTTAAGTTTTCTTTAGCTCCAGAGTTTTCTATCTCTCCAATAAAATTAAAAGTTTTATCATTTGATGTTTTTAAACTTCTTGCAATCAAATCCTCACATGCCAAAATAATATTTTCGGCAACAGTGCTATGTGACGATGTTACAATATAACTTTCTTCGTAGGTTTCAATAAGTTTATCAAATGTCATTTTTTACTATTTTTGCTGAATAAAACCAGGTCCTGTATTATTATTTATCTGTGTTTGTAGGTTAAGCATCGCTCCTAATTGAGGCGGAAGCGGAGGACCGGAAGGTCCAACTCCAGTTGGATGTGTGTGTCCATTAAACTGCGATATGATTTCAGATAAAAGATCAGCAAGAGTTTGGCCTTTAACTGCAGGCTCTGTCGTGTCTGTCCCAGACGTTGCAATATAGATTTTATCAGAGTTAATAAATATTTCTCCATCCGTAGAAAATCTAATCATAGGGGCATCTGTTTGGGACTCTCCAGTGGTCATAACTAAACCATCTTCTGGGGAATAATATAATCTAACCCCTCTTTCTTCGTCATACACGAGTGACACTACGTTTTCTGGGTTAGCACTGTTTTGTAAAACTTCCGATTTAAGTGCTTCATTTTGATTAACCTGAAACCAATATTCAGGGTGATAAACGTCTCCATTATCAAATCTAACAGCAACAATGTCTCCAATTCTTGGAACAAAATGCTTTCCAGAAGTATCTCGATTCATAGGACTTGCCCATGGAATAACTTCATTTGGAAGTAAATCAAATTTACCAAACACTTTTACTCTACACCTTCCGTTAAGTAATGGATCCACGTTGTCTACTACTTCGCCAATCCAATGAGTATCTCTAATATTGTCTTTATATAACTCTGTAGTTGTTGACATTATTTATGTGCATTTTCGTTAAGAGGCCCTTCACTATCCGGTGCAGTTCTATCATAAACACTAATTTTTCCAAGGGAATCATTATCTGTTGGCGTAGTATCATAGACATTTGAACTTTCTAAAGTTTCATTATCAACAATATTAGATCCTGAATACACGTTTTCATAATTTAGAGGAGGCTTTTGACCTGGAACTGAATCATACGCATTAGCATTAATCGGTTGCTCATTTTTAAGAGGTACTGGGTCGTATACTTCTCCGAGTCCTATTGAAGGTCCACTAGAATTATTTCCATTTCCAACAGCACTTCCTACTAGGTTAGCAATACCATTAATAGACCCCGTGCTTACTGCATCCTGAATTGAAGATGCCAAATTTAATCCATGTACATTTCCTAAAAGAGCTCGCGCTATAACATTATCAACTGTCCTATCAATAGCACCACTAACAACCTGTCCCGCTTTTTCTTTAGCAACGTCACCTATCATTTGGCCTAAAGTTCTGTCATCTTTAATGGCATTATTTGCATACTCTCCTGTATATGAAGCATTTTCAAAAAATATTTTAATTTTTGGAGCAGCTGGCTCAGATGGGCTCCTAGAAAGATCAGCAAAAATGCTATCAGTTGAGTCTGGATCAAATTGACAATATCCTAATTCTACTTTAAAAAATGGTCTAACATTTTTAACGCTATTATCTTTTCCAAAAACGTCTAAGTTTTCATTACCTGTTAATTGTGCGGCTCCATTTGAAAATCTTTGAGCAGATGATACCGCAAAATCTCTTACTTCAGAAACCCAAACCCACATTCTAAAACGCCTAATGTTTTTTGGTAAAACTTCAACCCATCTATCAAAATCAAAGGCTGCTCTTTTATATAAATCTATCATCCCAGAAGTAGTTAGCTCTACAGTCTCTAAACAACTTATTTCAAGTGCTGGATCACCTGCTCCCCAATAAGGTTCTGCAAGTTTTCCATATTTTCGGGTAGCATCTAAACCAGAAACACTTTGCCAAAACCAAGGAAGCTCACTATTTACTCTTTTTAAAATTTTGATAAAATTTTCAAGCGATGTCGCTCTTTCTTCATCTTGTATAACATTTCTAAGATAATTAAGAGCCTCTCCATTAAAAAGAGGAGATTCTTCAGAATAGTAATCAAACATAAAAAAGAACGACAAGTATGTAGGATCTTCCGCCATATTACTATAGCGATACCCTTTTCTAAAATCATTTATGGATTTAAAATCTTGCATATTCTAATTTATGTATTTATTGAATTTACTGCAGACATTCTTGCCGGCCATTCCCTTCTAATTAATGTAACTTCTTGATAAAAGTTACTTCTTTTCATTCTATATACAATATCAATTGATTCTATTAAATAGTAACCAGAAAGAAATTGGTCTAGCATTTGATCTGGTTCTTTTTCGTCACTTTTTGGAATATCTACACTAGAATCTGTAAATCCTTTATCTTTTTTTGCTTCTTCTAGATTTTGGGCACCTTTAATTGCTCTTGAATCCGTGTGATATAGAAGTACTGGTATTTTTTGAAATCTATAAAGAGATGGGTTAAAAGATTCTAAAGTTATTTTTAGCTTTAATTTTTGAGTTTCATCAATATTTCTAATATTATGTAGCTGTGAAAATATATGATTCTGGTGGACATTTCCTAAACCTTCTGTGCCAACGTCTTGTCTTCCCATATATTTATGTTTAATTAAGCTAGAATATTCTTCAGATTCTCTATTTCCTTTTAAAGGTTCTTCAATATCTTTTAAATTTTCTGCATTAGCACTAAGTGCTTCAACTGTAAATTCATCTAATCTTTCATCTGGAGACTCTGCATTGTCATCATAAATTTGAACATCTCTAAAATGACCATGTGCTTCTACTACGATGTTTGATTTATTTTCAATTTCATACTTAGCAATATATTGATTAGTTGGTTTTAACTGTACATTATTTGTTAAAATAAGTTTTGTTTCAGTTGAATCAATACTTTCATCAGTATGGTTTTCTTCTGCCATGCTAGTATTTAAAGAAGTCATATTGTCTTGAAGTTCATCTAATGAAAGATTTTTAGAATTTAAAATTCTGTTTACATCTATAAAATTTAAATAATAATACGGATCTACGAAGTGGGTTTGAAAAGAATCATCAGAAACATACGATGACTTTACAATATTTCCTATAAAATCAACATAATTAATATATGCCTGTATTCTAACTTGAGGATCGGTTGTCTCGGTTATATTTGAAGCTAATCCTAATCCTAATTCTTCAGAAACTTTTTTAATATGTTCTATTGATGTATTTTCTTCTAAAAACTGACAATTTTCAGAAAATATCCTAGGAATTTTTACCCTTCCACTTATTGAAATCTTTTTAGGATCTCCTTCTTTTTTAGGAACTGCTGCTATATTTAAAACTTCAAAATCCATGTGAATGGATTTAAAAGTACTCTCGTTTTTTGAATTTATAAAAACTGTAAAATTATCGCCGTCTCTAGGAAAAGCATCAACGGCAAATACATTTTTAGTATCTACTATAGTAACGTCACATGTTGGTAAAAATCCGCTATTAGATAATTCAAATTGAAGAATATCGGTTTTTTCAAACTTATAATTATTCATAAATATTACAGGTTGGTCAATACCGAATGTCTTTGAAACTTTATCAGTCTCACCATTACCTTCTTCAAATGAAGGAGTTTCAATCTTTTTAGGTTGAATAGAAGGCTCAATTAGAGCTAATATGTTGTTATCTAATTCCATTTTAACCTTATGATCGATTAATGTTTGACTTTATGTTTGACTTAGATTCTTTAAGTATTTCATCTACAACTGAATCACTCTGAGCCTGTACACCAAATGTAATTTTTCCAGCATTAATTTTATAAGTCTTTTTTCCAACTGGAAGGACGTTTGGCGGTAATAAGTTTTCTTTATTATATTTCTTTTGAAGAGTTTTAATCCTATTTTGATCCTTTTTACTTAATCTTTTAGTATCGATAAATTGTTGCTTTACAATGTTCTCTTCAACTTGCTTAGGTCTTTCATATTTTGCAAGAGGTATTTCTCTAATTGGAACAATAATTTTCTCGCCTTCCTTTATTGAAAATGGGTCTGAAATATTATTGTACTTAAGTATAATATCTAATGCAGTTGGATCACCATAGTGTTTTGCGGCTATAAGATCTGGCCTTGCCTGTTCGTAATCATTAACAACATGTTCCGCTTCAATAATAGCGTTATCTTTATCGCTAAATAATATAGTAGGAACTGAAAGAATTAATTTAGTTCCATCTGTAATTTTGTCAAGTATTGTCTTTAAATTCATGTAACTAAAATTATATTAACCAGCGTTCATATCAGAAGATCTACGATACATTGCGTCTGACATAACCTTTCTTCCATATGGATCTGTAATTTTTGAATCCGGAGCCTGTGGTCCGTTTTCAGGTTGAATATACATTCTTCCTCTACCAGCGTTAAACATGCTTTCAATTTCACCCTTATCTCTAGGTCTTCCAGGTTTAAGAGTTATTGTAACTTTTAGCTTACTTGGAAAATCTTCATACCCTAAAGGTCCATCAAATTCAAATTTTGCATCTTGTAGTGCCAAATTTCCAATGACCATCATTGGTGCAAGAGGATTTCCGACAGTTAAGTGCCATTGTCCAGTAGGATCTCCACTAACAAATGCAGCAGCAATTTGAGACCCTTGTGGTCCATTAAATAACTTCATCAATCCTCCTCCAATAACATTATCTAATATTTTAGAATTACCAAATCCTTTACTAATATCTTCCCATCCACCAGACATTGCTCCCATGAATTGGTCCTTTAAACTACCTAAAAATCCACCGTAATCTCCATTTTTAAGCTTTTGATAATCTCCAAATCCTTTTTTACCAGTAGATCCACTTCCAGTGTATCTGGTTGCCCCTCCCCAGAAAGGTGCTGTATTATATGTTAGGGCTAAAATATTAGCCATAGTGTCCATAAATGCAGCCTTAGGTGATGTATTGCCATAGCCTCTAATATCATAATGGAATGTTAGGGTAAAATCTTGTTCAAAGATTAAACCTTGATCTCGAGAAAGAACATTTTTTATAATATTGTATGGTCCAAAAACTTTATTCGGGTAAGTTTCTTTTGTAGGGTCATATCCAGCTCCCCTGCTTTGAATCATTGCTGATTCTTCAGCACTTCTACCCGATAGACCACCTTGAATTGCAGAAAGAAGAGGGCTACCGTCAATTGCAGCACCTAAAGCCCCTCGATTTCCTTTAGAAGATTGTATTTCTTGTAGTTGTGATTCTACATCTTTCCACTTGAATCCAACTTTAAATTGAACAATAGATTTTAATTCATTACCAAGATGTGGTGAAAGCCAAGTTACTGCTCTTGCCAAATCAGGTTGGTGAGCATCAATTGCCTTTCCTGTATTATCAAAGGTCCTAGGACTAATTATGTCATCTGGGGTTGCGTATGGAAACCTTCGTAAAGTTAGCAGATAGTTATTACTAATTGCTCCATAATGTTCACACTGTATAAAATCAGTTAAGTCATAATCATATCCTAAACTAGATGAAGACTTTTTTACCTCTTCTACAATGTTCCTAGCAGTTGGATTAATAATTGGGTTAACAGCACCGTTTATTGTAGGTGGACCATATAGAGATTTTGACATCTCTTCTTTATTAGAGGTTGTTTCAATCCCGCTTTTTCCTCTAATGTTATTAGTCTTAAATAAATTCCATCTATTAAATTTTGAATTAACTGCCTGTCCAGGGTCGACCGTATCTCCTGCATCTTCTGTTTTTCCAGTACTGCCTGACCCAGAAGTCTCGACATTAACTTGATACTTTCTAGCTTGTTGTTCAGTTTGACCTCCATAAAATCCTTTAGAATCAGCATTAATGTCCTGCAGAATAGTTCTTCCCGACGGCGTTGCCTCTCCGTTTTCTTCTACTGGATTATCTTTAGCCCCTTCGATTATATTTGAGGATGTAAATTCTCTGCCGCTTAAAACCTCTCTGTATAAGTATAGATCTCCATTTTTGCCGACATATTGTAGGGCTGAAGAACTACCAGGAATAGCGTCTGTAATAGCAGTAATTATTGACATATATTGGGATATTTTTATTTATATATCCCAGTTAATATGTTACTACTTCCACTCTCCCATATCCATTTCTCTAGAAGTTGGATTATAGAACATATTTTCTAACCATTCCTCGCTATCTGGCATTCTTTCCCCTAAAAACTTTTTAAGATGTGTTATAAATTCACCCTTCGAATTAAATGAATATTCACCATTAGACGCTCGATATGGCTGTCGAGTAGACATCTCATAAATATCTTTTATTTTCTGTTCTATCAGAAAAGTTTGTAAATTATTAAATAATTCTTGCTGTTGGTCTAAAGTCTTTGTGCAAAATATAGAATCTACAATAATAGTGTATTTTTTCCAATTAGGACCATCAAATAAATTTTGAATTAGGTCATCAGAATTTTTGTAGTTTACACGCTTTGCATTAATGCGAGTTTCTTTACCTTCAAAATCTCTTATAAATCTACCCCCAAAAAGATTTTGCTTTAAAAAGTAAATATTATCATAAAACTTTTTAATTCTAATCTGATACTGTGGATTGAGATCGTCAAACTTAACGTCATAAATCATACCTCGAACTGGTATGAGGATATTTGGTTGTTGTGTTGTTGAAATTAAAGCTTGTACGTATTCACCTTTTGAAAAAATTTTATGCTTAATCATTATCTATAAATTTAACAGCATCAAATTTACTAAGAACTCCTTTTTTTGGATAGTCACATCTGTCGATTATAACTAGATCTACAAAATTATTTTCGAATAAATTATCAATAAAAGATCTAAAATTATCTACAGTATCCTTATCTAAATTCTTAAATAAAAAGGCAACATTTACGCGTGGTTTACCTTCAAATTTAGTTTCAATATTCTTAAATAGTTTTTGTATATAAAGAGATATTAAAACATCAGATGGTTCGTTATCATCTGGATCGCTTTTAAGCAGGCGTGTAAATATCTCATTATGAGAAATTACCAAATCATATGAATTTGATCTGACATGTCTATCAAATTCAGATTTAGTTTTACACCATATGCCTGCTACTTTTAATGTCATTTTTTAATAACTCCTTCTAAAGAATTAATTTCTTTTTGAAGGGTTTCTATTCTTTTTTTAATGTCGTCTTCGTTATGTAGGGATATATCACCCCATTGCTTAATAACGGAAACTCGATACTTATCAAGTTTAGTACCTGACTCAATTCCTAGATCTAACATAACATCTGTTAAAAAATCAACAATTGAATCTTTTGAAGTTTGATCTCTATCAAAGTCATATACTTTTCTAGCGACAAATTCTTCGCCGGCGCCGTTAACGGAGTCGTCATATACAACTTTAACGACTCCGTTATCTGCCGGTTCTATAGTGATAGAAACCATTTATCCTCTAGATTTTTTTAATTCACTAGCGTTTCTCATTAAAGATCTAGCTTTTTTCTTATCTTCTCGATATGTTTCTTTATCTTTAACAGTCAAGAGAGCCCATGCTTCTTCAAGAAGTTTAATTTCTTCAGCATTATAACCAATATTAGACCAGGTTTGCTTTACAGACTCTAGCTTTGCTTCTAGGATTTCTGCATTTCTAGATTCTAAAATATCCATGTGCTGTTCGTGTAGCTTTCTTCCATTTTCCATGTTTTGTCTACGCAAATTTGTTCTTACTTCTCCAAGAAATGGAAGTTTCGAAATAACTTGAAGTACTCCTCTTTGTTTAAGCATGTATCGTCTTTGACGTCTAGTCAAAAGCATTACTTCATTTTGCTGCTCTGTAGCTTCTTTACTCATTTGTTCTTTACTCATTTGTATAATAATTAGAAATAAAAGATTGAATTTGTTCTCTTAATTGTTCTTGTAGGTTATTTATCTGATTTTCTACCAGCATCCCGATTTGTTCATTAAGATCTTTAGGCTCTAAATCCATCTGATCTTGTAACATTTCATATACTGTTTTAGATGGAATATTGACTTTAACTGGCATTTCTGCTTTGTTTTTTCTACTCATCTTCGACAACATTTCCATCATTACGTTAACCTCTTCTTTAACCTCTTCTTTTGGTAAATTTACAGGTTCTGTCGTATTAGTTACTGCTGTATTAGTGTTATCTTCAACGGGACCTGTTTTAGGAGAAGTTAATCCTATAGAATTTCCAAAAGAAGATGCATGGTGTTTTGCATCGTTTTCATCGACGGCTTCAATTAAATATTCATTAACAAGAGAAGAATTAATTCGAGTACCATCTGTAAAATATAGCCATTTTCCACCTGGTTGATCCGGTGAAACCTTTACAATTTTACCAGCAGATTCACTTTTAGACCATACATAAATTTTTTCTGAAATTTCAGTATCGCTATTCATAATATTTTTTAATTTTGTTAATAATTTAATTGTTCTTTCAATTAATTGAGTTATCCTTTTCATACTCTTTAGACATGAACTGTTTTATAAACTCAAAAGATTCAGTAGAACCTATTACAGCATCCGATTTAGAATATCTAGATACCCAATGTTTTATAAACTCTTCGTTACCAACTTTTAAAAGATGGTTTTTTAGTTGGTCTATTTCCGGTAATATAATTTTGTTAAATCCCATTTATTTTATAGTTTTAATACGTTCTAAAAATGATGGTGGAAAAAGCTCCGATTTATTTATCAAAGAAAGAAAGCAAGCATCTAGAATATAAGTAATAGCCCAGTCTTCTTCATTTCTAACACTTCTCCCAACACCTTGCATAATAGTTATGCCAGTTTTCCAATCATACCAATTTGGCATTGTATTCATTTTTGCTTTAATTAATGGATCTCCAATATTAGGATATGGTACTTTAAAAAATACTTGAAATCGGCTAATATCGTCTTTTAGGTCTAATCCCTCAAGCAATGACGGTCCCATGAAAATTGCATCTTCTTTTTGTTTAAACAGATTCAAAAGATCATTTTTTTCTTTTGAATTTTCATAATCCATTAAACGAAATGCGTGCTTACTATTTTGTTTAATATACCTTGTAAACTCATAAGATCCTGTATGAATAATACCGCGCTGTCCTTTATGCTTTTCTATTATTTTATCTAATAATTTTATTACTTTAGGCAAACTTGTTTCCTTTTCACGGCGGGAAAGCTTATGCTTATTAATAAACACAACTGGTGATTTATCATAATTAAAGGCATTATCAAGTCTAATAAATTTAGCACCTTTAATCCCCATAACCTTTGCAAATTCTCTAGGCCCTCCAATAGTAGCACTCATAAAAACCTTAAACCCTGCCTGTTCGTGTAAATACTTTTGAATCATTATAGATTCTTCAGTACACATAAATTTTACTTCTTCGCTATCTTGATTCCACACCATAGATTCAACACCAACTTCAGAAATTAGTTTAGTATAATCGTCAATTTTACAATGAATATCTTTAATCCTATCAAATCTCCCGAACGCTGTTTTCCAGGTAGGTGTTAATTGCTTTTCAGTAGTTTGACCAAAAATACGCTTAGTCATTTGTTCAGCAGGAGCCTTAACTGCGTTAAATTGAACTAATATTTTTTGTAGTTCTTTTAGTTTAGAAAACAAAACATTTCTATCTTGAACCCGGATTAAATCACCAATTAAATCATTAACATATGCCTTGCTAATATTTGGAGAAGGAAGGCCCTGCTTAATTAAAAACTTAGATTGGTTATTTAAAAGGTCGGGAAGGAAATTATCTATACGAGGAGAAAAATGATTCTGTACAATATCATCTATTTTATGGGCCTCATCAAAGAACGTAAAATCTCTCTTCTTAAATGGAATCGGCCGCTCAGCTTCTTCCATTTTAGGAGCTACATAATTTCTCTGTAGTAGCCAAAATGCATAGTTTAATATTGTAACTGGGGAATCAATTGCTCTAAGCCTAAGTTGAATATAATCACAAGTCTTAGAACAGTCTAATTTTGCAAGTGCCTGATCGTATCCCATATTTTTCATACGGCATTCGCCTAATGAAAATTTAAGACCATTTACATGACAATCGTAATTATCAATACCTTTGATTGAAGGCCATCTTAGTTTTAATCTATAAATATCAGATTCATATTGATCTTGTAGAGAAAGATCAGATGTAATTAGGTATCCTCGCTTTCCCATCTCTTTTAAGATCCAAGAACACCACATAGCGATAATGGATTTACCAGTACCTGTAGGTGCATCAATCACCACAGTTTGATTCGAATCCTCGATGTATGATTCAATAATGGCTTCTATTGTTTCCCTCTGACCCCTTCTAAATGTAAACCCAGTGCCAAATACTTCTTTCTCTAGACCTTCGTCAATAATTTCTTTTAGTGGCCGTTCCAACATATCACTTGCTCTACTTTAATATTAGCTTTTTGTAAAAGTTCAACACCACTCATGTCTCGGTAATCTTCAGAGTAGTACACTCGATTAATACCTGCCTGAATGATCAGTTTAGCACAGTCAAAGCAAGGTGCAGTTGTTGTATATAAATCAGCGCCATCGGATGTCATAGTAGACTTAGCTAATTTAGTAATAGCATTCGACTCGGCATGTAAAACTTCTTGTTTTGTAACTCTTTTTGAACAGCATCCATTATCACACTCATATCCTTTATCCATCAATGTAATTGCATGGTCAGGATTATCATAGTACCTGATTTGATCCTCTTCGCATGTGTTATCAAATCCTCTTGGAGTTCCATTATAACCAAATGAAACTAGCTGTTCGTCCTTAACAATAACGCAGCCTACCTTTCTGCGATTAGCATAAGATAGTTTCGCAAATTGATATGCGGTTTGCATGTAAATTTTTTCAATAGGTATTCTAGGCATGCTTCAAAAAATAAGGTCTGCAAATATTATATGCAGACCTTATTAAAAGTTTATATTAAGTAATTAATTACTCTTCTCCTACTGTATCTTCTGGACTTCTTCCAGCTGCCCATGCTTCTTTAGCCTCATCAATCTTCTTGCAGTAAGCCTCTTTAAGACTTTCACAAGCAGCTTCAAATGCTTCTAGAGTCATTTCTTCTCCTTTGACTTCAGAATGAGCATCTTCATTAGCCTTAGTAGCTAGAGCAGCAACTAGAGCTGCATTTTCTTTCATGTATGATTCTAAAGTGTGATCTTCATAGTCGTCATTGTGGTATCCAACTGCTTCGGTTTTACAGCTTTCTCCATAAATTTCAGAAAGCATTTCTGAAACAGTTTTAGTTTCTTCAACTTCTTCAGTTTCTTCAACTTCTTCGTCAGATTCTTCAACTTCTTCAGTTTCTTCAGTTTCTTCGTCAGATTCTTCAGCTACTTCAATGTCTTCAGGAGTTTCTTCAACTTCATCCTCAAGATCTTCAACCTCGCCTCTATCTACGATGTCTTGTTCGATTTCTTCAGAACGGTCCGCTTCTTGGACGTATTGTTCAAATGATAAGATTTTCTTTGCCATTTTATTTAGTTTTGTTTTTTTCTTACGTATTATATATCTACTTAATCTAATAATATTTTTAGTGTTAGTTCCGTAGTTCCTTTTATAATTCTATGGATAACTCCTTCAGGAATAAAAATACTGCAGTTTTTTTCTAGTTTAACTGGAAACTCGTTATCAAATTGAAACTTCCAATCACTTTCATTAAGAGCTATTACAGTCCTATCTTCATTATCCCAATGCCATTTATATAAATGCTCTGGATAGCTAGGATCAAAATGTCTAATAATATAACCATCGTAACGCTCTTCGGTGAAAGGTTTGCGTTGGTCATTTATCATATCAATCATTTCTTCATATGTTACCATGGTTGATCTGATTTTAAACCTAGTTGTTTTCCAAATAGAGTTGGACCATAACATGCCCAAAATCCTGTTTTAGAAGGATCCATTTTCTTTTGTAGATCGCATTGATGGCGGGCCCAAAAGCTTGCTGCCCTACCAGGATCATCGTTCTTAATTGTTAAGTTAGGATCTCCCCATTCAATTTTAGTCGCAAGTATATTACCCTCTTTATCAGTCCTACCGCTGTTATGGTATACTATAAATTTTTTACTACCTCCTTTTTCAGGGGAATCAAGTTTTACTTTAATTGTATTTCCTCCTCTAGGTTTATAGATAGCAGGCTTTCCAACCTCTAAGTTTTTTGCCATCCAGCCTGAAGGACCTTTAAGAATTACATTACCCTTATCCCAATATTCTTTAACTTCTTCAAAAAGCTCGGCATACTTTTCACTACCAAGTCTAAAAAATGAATTAGTTAAATCTAAACCTTCATCAATATGCGCTTTTAGTTCTGGTGAAACGTTTTCCCAATCTTCAAATGTCTTTATAAACTTCATATCTTACTTTTCTAAAAGGTCTTTTCGATCTAGTTGTTTATAAACCTCTTTACGTGTTTTTTCCATCTTTTCAGCATATTCTGGATCTTCGTTCCTGTTAAATACAACCTGTTGTGTTAATGAACCACTGATTGCTTTTAAATCTTTTTTACGGGTTTTAATTAACCATGCTGCCAAATCTTTAGGTGAAAGGTCTCTAAATCTTCCTTCAGCATCTGGAAAATCTGAATCTTGCCATTTTGGAGAATTTTCAGACACGAATTGTTCAAAGTATCCAATAAATTTCATCATGACGGTCTGTTTTTATCTTTAGCATAAGGCTGAGAATTATCTTGTATCCATCTCTTGCCTAGCGGATTTTGAACGGGTGTTCTTAAATGTCTATTGATTTGTTTTTCAATTTCATTAAAAAGATCTTGATTGTCATATGATGAGTTATCAACAATTAGCAACCTATCTGCACCAAAAAGTTTTTGAAATTTACCTAAGTTATATTGAACATCATTCCACATTTTTTCAACAATGGCATCAGGTAGTTTGCGTGCTCTATTTCTATTTCTTTCAAGAGCAACTTCAAGCGATGTATTTACGAATATCATGTACGTATCGTATCCTAAGTCTTGATACAATTTTCTTTTAGACTCAATTTTTTCAAAATCTTTACCAGTACCGTCGATAACTTGGCCTAATCTACCACTTATGTAATTAGATTGCATCTTTCTAGTAACCTCCTTAGCTTTATTCCTAACCTTCATGACCTCTGCCCATACTTCAGTATCTTTAGCGTATTGCGCTAGTTTACCAGCATCATATCCAGCATCTTTAAGTTTCTTTTCAAAAGCATTGTCGTTATTAACTAATTTTAAACCAGTTGCATAAGAAACTGAAGAGAGTGCTTTTTTAGGAAAATCAAATAATTCTGTAGCAACGTAAGATTTTCCAGAGCCAGGGCCTCCTGCCATAAAAAAAGCTTTAAGTATTCCTGGATCATTTACGCCTTCATTAATTTCAGACTCTGATATAGCTCCTTTCTGATTAAACATAGATCTATTTACAGTTATGACCCCAGAATCATCTTGTAGTTTTATAACATATTCATCTACATCAACTACTGTGTATTCTTGACCATAGTATAGTACTTTAGTATCAAGCTTAATCGCTTTAAAATCGTCCTTGCTTATTTTTTCTCCGTATTTCTTTACAAAGTCTTCAAATAGCTTAATATATTTCATAGTTAAATATCTTTATTGTTTAATTAAAAAAGTGTCGATCCCAGTCTCTAAGTAGATTCTTAGCCCTTCCTCCATTGAAAACCTTGTTAAGAAGATACTGTACCTCTTTTCTTAATAATTTAGCTTGATCTTCAGTTGACCATTCTGCTTTAATTCTTGTCTCACGATCCGGATCTAGAATTACCTTAATTCCAGCCTTCTCAAGCTCTTCTCTTCTTTCATCAGTAAAATGCTTTTCAATAGAACCATAATAATCGGGTAAATATGCCGACCCGCTCGGTTTATGTTTCTTTTCGTTGACGAATTTTTCGAACAGTTTTATGTGTTTCATTATGCTCTTTTAATATTTTCTGCCGGAATTGTTTCATATGAAACTGCTGATCTGGCTTCTTTTGGCATCAAAGGATCTTCCCATAAATTTAAACCCTTCGTGTCAATCTCTAAAACAACAGGATCCTGTATATCAAATAAATCTTGAACCATCTTAACTCCTTTTTTAGATCCTACAACAAATGCAGCGTTGTATGTTTGTTCAGTGTTTGAGTCTCCGACCGAAGAACCAAATTGATCTGAATGAGCAGATGCATTTCTAGGCTCTAGTCCATTAGTTAAAATAGATTCAACATTTGCCGATGCTGCAACATGATACGCCTTTCTTAATTTAGAAGGATATACTGTAAATATAAAACTAATGCCGTTCCCCATATAATACCCTACGCTCGTCTTCACTGCCATCATATCTCCATCTTTAGCAATCTTTTTAATTGAATTGATTGCCTTTTGCATCTTTGGAGGTATAACCTTAGTTTGATTAGGTAAATCTATACTTAACGTAGTACCTGATCCGCTAACTTCATAGCCTTCTCCTTCTAAAAACTTTCTAACTTTTTCTTGTGTTGAAATAGGATCTGCAGCCTCGCTTACATTCTGCATCGAATCCCATTCTTCAAATAATTTTACATGTTTATTCATGATATATTTATATCTTTAAAATTTAGGTATACCTCCTATTTTTGTCGCCCTTCTTCTCCAAACGTCCATTACTTCCTTTCTTGTTTTAGGAGTTAAATATTTTTGGGTGTCTAAATAATTGTTAACAGCGTCGATCATTTCGATTTTTCTCTTTTTTGCCTCATATCTAAGACCTTGTAGATTTGCGTCTACTTCTTTTGGTAAGATTAAGTAGTGATATTTTGGTAAAAAATCTAGTTCAATTAACTTTCTTAATTCTGTATCATCTTCCTGTGGCTTTCCCTTTCGGTAATTACCAACACTAACGCCATCTTGGGTTATATGTTCTATTTCATGTCTCATAACATCTGCAAGATGCATGTATGTATTTGACCATTCTCCTGGAAGCCATTTTGGGTTAATTGCAAAATCAATTATAATATAAGGAGTCTGATCTTCCCACTCATCTTCTTTTTCATCATAGACTTCGTCTCTACCATCAGCACCAGTACTATTAAGTATTTCAAATCCATTTCCTTTAAAGTATATACTTGCTTCTAAGTCAAATTCTATTCCCCTGTCAGTATCCTCAATCTGATCGATATATGTTGATTCTTTTTTACCAGAATTAAAATCGTTAACCCATTTTGTAAATACTTTTCGCACTAAGGATCCTGAAAGAGTATCCCAACTCTTTCTACCCTCATTTAAAAAAAGGTCTATTGATTTAATGTGCTTCATATTCTATATATTATAAAAAAAAGGGGATCGTTTCCGATCCCCTTCAACCTAAAAATAAAGTAACTTTTAGCTATTTATGCTTTCATTACTTTTTTCATCAACTTTCTCAGTGAAAGTTTTATTTAGAGATTCTAGACAGCCTTCAGCATCTGCAATTTGCTGAATCAATTTATCCATCTCTTCAATAATCTGAGGGTGTTCTCCAATACCCACAGAATTTGAGATGTAAACCTCTAGTGCTGCTATCGCCTCTAATCGTCTAGCGCTATATCTTGCCTTTAACGCCTCTACCTTAAGATTTGCCATTTAATTATTTCTTTCTTTTAGTTGATTAATAATTTCTTGAAGTCCTCCAAAAGTGATTGCAGCTCCGGCAAACATCCAAAACTCTGGGGTTGTAATTTTAAAAAATGCAACAATCCAAAAAATTAAAGATTGGAATCCTAGTTGATTGTTACCAAGAGTCTTAAAAGCTCCTGTAAAAAAGTTACCTATTTTCTGTAGCATATTACTTATAATTTGTATCTTATATAAGAACACCAGTAAATTGTTTCACATATTGTTGTATTGCTAATTCTTTTGCCTTTGCTTCGATCTCTATGTCAAGATTCATGCCGTAATCTTCAATTGGCTCATACACATAATCAGCATGCGCTCTCATAATAACAGAAGCGTCCTCGTGAAGTTTCTTTGCTGATGAATAATGACATAGTTGTCGAATGCCTTTTGGCCAGGTTTGAGCTGCCAATTCAAGTGCTTCCCTTTCTGGCATTGGGTCATTGTAGCAACGATGATGGTGGTAATCAAATGTAATTGGAGTACCGCAAGATTGCCAGATTTCGTATAGGTCTTCGACTCCATATTGTGCTGGTTTGTCGTCGTTTTCTAGAACCAGGCGTGACTTAACTGTTTCGTCTAGTCGATGGAAGTTTGTAATAAACCTTTTAATTGCAGCGGGCTTATCGCCATATGTACCTCCAGCATGGATATTGATTGGAGCTTCATGGGTTCTTGGTAGACCCATTGCATCCATAATTTCACCATGCTGTCGTAATTCTTTGAGTGTTTTTAGGACAACATCTTCCCGTTCTGAAGTTAGGATATTAAACTGACCCGGATGGAATGTGATACGTTGACCATATTTTATTGCAAGAGTACCTGCACCCTTCAATAGATTCTTAATCTTTGTCCAGTTTGGAAGGTCTTCAAGTTCATATTCAGACATCCATGGAAATAAGTTAGAACTCATCCGGTACATCTTAATACCATGTTGATTATTCCATTTAATGATTTCAACCATGTCGCGAACGTTGTTCTCTGCCAATTCTCCAGCATACTCGATACCTTTTGCTTGAAACGTTCGCTTAATCATACCGCGACCAATTTTTACACCTTGTTTATCAAGAGTAAGGTTAATGCAACAATATCCGTAATTTACCATTTTATAAAAGTTGAAATAAAACCAATAATCATCCTAATTAACGCAATTGGCCAAAATAAACCTACGATAATTCTTTCTAGAAGAGAAAACCGTAATTTTTCGAACTCTTTACCTAAAAAATTAATCAGAGAATCATATATGAAGTTAAAAATAACGCCACATAATAAATAATATACTAACTCTTGACTAATTAATCCCATTCTTTTTCAAATGTATACCAGTGATCAGCAGATGCACAATCGCGGGCGGCTTCAGTTACTATAGTTATAGAGTCTTCAAGAGAAATTGTTTCAGTAATAAATCGGACATTCATTTCTACTAAATGTTCGTTTTTCAATTTGGAATGAGACCAACTACCTAAACCACTGATTAAACGACTTGTAATATCTTCAGGACTATTAAACCTGGTGCCCCAATATAGATCATCTGGGTATTTTTGATTGTCATTTAGTTCAATGACTAGTCTTTTAAGTTCATCAATTCCTATCTCAGATTGAACTCGATCGACAATTGATCTAATTTGAGATTTAGATTTAAGAGCGGCTTGATAACCGCCTCCTCCAATTCCATTACATTTAATTTCTTCTGCGACAAATGTGTAATTCATATTGCTTATCTTTTAACTATATAGCTAATATAAACCTTTTTTACGACATAAAAAAATCCGGTGATAAAAAAATTCACCGGATTCAATATTTTTTTAGAAGTGTAAATATCTACAGTGTTTTGATATTATTCTTTTTCATCCATTCAGCTAGTTTTTCATGTGCTGCATTAAAGACTCTAGATCTATTGTAATCTTTGCCAATATTCTTAAAGTATTCTTTAGCCAAATAATATGCAGGTTCCACATCCTCGTTATTAGCAATCTTATCTTTAATTTGCTTAGAAAGATCTAAGGCAATTGCTGCACCTTCAAAAAAGAATGCAGTATATCCGGTGATATCGTTGTAATGGTCATTAATTAGTTTAGCAGCTAACTTTCCAAGAGCTTTTTCTCTTTTATCGGTACTAAACTTTTGCTCGTCACTAAGCGTATTCCACCATAAGTAAATGTAGTTATGCTCAGCATCATAAACAGGATCCATGAAACCACCTTCAATAATTTCTTTCATTTGATCTTTGATCCATTTAGGCCATTTTATTTTTCCATTAGCCTTAACCCATTTACCGTATTCAAAGCCGCTCCAAAAACCTTCGGTAACAAATTGTTCAAATAATTTAATATGTTTCATTTTTTTGTATATGATTTCATTAATGTATATATCTAATAGAAAGGGCCTGAATTAACAGGCCCTTTAATCACAGGATCGTATTTAGAGTTTGCTTGTCTTAAAGAGTTGCTGGATCGATCCTTATTATCAGATTTCTATTTGAACTTAATTAATTGAATATAAAATAAAGTTTGCTGTAAGAAATCTTAAAAGTTTTTATATCTTTTGGTTTTAAACAAGAGAATTATTTCGCGCACTAGTAGGCCAGTAGGATTGTGAGCTGGTTTCATCCACTGTACACCTTCCTTTGGATAAAAATGATAACGTTCCCATCTTGCCATAGTCATTTATATATCATATCTTTACATCAGCATATCTGTCGCTTAAAATGGTCTCATCCATAATTGATACTGGATTAAACTCTTTTGCAGTTAAGACTGAAGTCATAATCGCAGGTGAGAAGCCGCTGATCAATGCAGTTCCAGTTTTGTCAAATGCAACTGGCACATCACCTCTACGAGACTGAATATTCCAGTAGACAATCTTTGGCATCTTGTAACCAGCATCACGGTACTTGGTCTCAATCATTTGCTGAGCAGTTGGATTCCATTCAGTCACTGCCGATTCGCCCATCCATCGACGAGAAGCAGTCGCCTCATCAAATTGCATATCTGATAGGATCAAGATCTTGTCAGGCATTTGATCCTGTGATATGTTGTGCTTCTTTGCTTGATCTAATACTAAATCAAAAGCCGCTTCAAGATTAGTGTTCATGCCCCAATCAGAGCTTGACATTTGACGGTAACGATCTTTAAGATCTCCACTCAAAACTTCAAGTTCAGGTTCGCCGCTAAATGTCAAGAAAGCATCTTTAAAAGGACCCTCATTTCTCTCAGCAATGTACATACCCAACGAGATAGCAACATTCAAACAGGTTACGTTTGCATTATTACCTGCAGCACAACTCATTGAACCAGAAACGTCGACCATTGGCAAAATCATGTCATTCGCACCTTCTAAGTAATTAGGCAATGCCTTCCACTGTTCAGTCGCTACTTCTTCATTTCCAAATTGCAATGATTTAATCACATCGTATGGGTAAACTGAGCTAGCATTAATCTTAGTCTCGCCTTTCTTAAGAGATTCCAAGTAGTTAGTGTAGCTTTCATTAGCATTTTTCATAAATGCACGTTGGTAACGAGCTGCAGCAACAGATGGCACTTGAGAGAACTCAATAGCATCCCATTCTTTAGCACACATTTGCTGTTCAACCACTCGAGTCAAATTAACTAGAAGCTGACGATATCTTTTTGGGCTTAGACCCATAAAGTTACGCAACTTAGCTGCAGTTTTACCTTGACGTGGCATCCATTTAGCACATAATGAGTTACGGGTCGGACCAAGTAGTGCCTCACGAATCATACCAAATCCATATGCTTCGCACTTAGTGCCTTCAAGTGCAAGCAAATCATCCCATCTGCCGAATTGTGGTACTAACCACAAGTTTTTAGCCACGACCTCATAATGATTATCGGCTAAGTAAACAAGAATGTCTTTAAAGATTTGTCGCTCTCCAGCGCCTCCACGAACATCACGAACCCAAAACAAAATTTTCATTGCTCTCTCAGGATCTTGATAAAATGCTTTTGAAAAGTCTGAAAGCAAGCGATCTTTATCTTGACCTCGCATTGCTCCAATATTATAAAATAGATCAACTACTGCGCTCAAAGAAGTTGAGTTAGTAGCCATACCGTTTTCAGTTAAACGGTCCTCTTGACGAAGTGCGTCCATTAATTTCATATCCAATAAATTTAAGTTCAATAATATATGAAGAATTCTAGAATAGTTTCACCTTAAATGTGATTAAGCGCAAAATTAATACTCAGTATAAGATTTTGAATCATAATTTTCATTCCAATTGCTATTAGAATAATTCCAAAAACTCTCTCAAGAATAGTAATTCCAACCACTCCAATTTTTGCTTGAATCCAACCTGCCATTTTTAAAACAATAAAAATAACTACGGAATTTAAAAGAATTGCAGGAACTACCACATTAGATCCATATTCACTACCAAGCGACATTATTGTAGTTAAAGTTCCTGGCCCAGAAATAAGAGGAAATGCTATTGGAAAGATTGTTGCCTTCATCGCATTCTTTTTCTGCTTATCGCTATCATCTATTCCTAAAACCATTTTTACACCAAAATAGATTAAAAGAAAAGAACCTGCAAGACCAAAGTGAAATGTTTCTATTCCTAGTAAATTAAAGACGGTTTCACCAACAAAAAGAGTAGCAACCATAAGTACCGCCGAGATAATAGTTCCTTGTAGAGAATCTATTTCACCATGCGTTTTTCGTAATTTGATTATGAGAGGAATATTTCCTAACATATCAATAACTGCAAAAAGCGTTAGAGTTGCGGTTGCTAAATCAATTAAATTCATGACTAAGTATCTCGAAGCTCAAAGCCTCTTTCATTGATTCTATTTATTATAATTTCTCGATCACGGATTTTTTCAATGTAGTTATTCATAAGTTCTTCAGGAACTCCGTCCCATGCCTCACTAAAATCACTAACATTAAAACCTCTATCTAGAGCTTCTTCTCTTAGAGAAATATATCGATCATATAAATATTCGAGCTTGTCATAAAAGAATTTAACATGTCCTGTTCCTAGAGTAAACTCATCCGGCATATTTTTAAGAGAGTAGCGCCCGTTTCGAATAGCGTTCGGAATCCTTTTGATTTCTCGAAGCTCGGCCAACAGAATTTTATCTGGTAATTCGAAGGGCGCTACTCCCGTATTAATCCTAGTCATCTTGACTTTCGAGTTTTTTGATTACAGAGTTAATTTCTTCTCTCGATTGCCAACCTGCAACGTCATCATTGATACCCTCAACAAAGTCTTGAGTACACCAATCCTTACTAAAGTCTTTTGGCCAAATAGCAATCTCAAAAGAAGCGTATTCTTTGACAGAATCTAAATTTTCTCGAGGCGAGCAGTAGTTTCGCTCACCGCACTGTACACTCAAGATAAAGTTACCTATTTCAGTGTGAGAGCCAAAGCCATCACCAAACCGATTCTTCTCAAATTTAATATCTTTAAATGTCATATCTTTTGGTTTTAAAAGTTTCCAGGAGCAACCTGCATACAAGTCAATCCATTATTTCTCCACATGTCAACAACTTTTTGTCTGTCGTCAAAGACGCATAATACGTCATTCTTATCAGTGATCAGATCATCCAACCATGTTTGTTTAAGTTTATCGTCTGGCATAAACTTAAAGCCACTACTTGTTGGCCTCATTTTAAGTACATCAAACGGTACTCCATGCTTATTAAGCCATGTTTTGGTAGCATCCTTAGTTGCCTTACTCCGTCCGCTAAAGATAACAATCATATTGCCAGCATCTTTAAACATCTTGGCTATTTGAATAACTGCATGATTAGGCTCATCTAGATCAATGAGCGCTGGATCAAAGAATTTATCCCAGTCCATTTTACCAGTATCTGGATTTTGTGAGATAGCTCTTCGTTTGTCAATGAGGGCAAGCGTGCCATCAAGGTCAAAAATTACAATTTTATTTTTCATCTTAATTATATTTACGAGAATAAAAACCTACTGTTTTAATTTCAGTATTTTGAGAATCAAGGTATTGATAACCTTCATAATTTCCAGTATCCATTAGAATTCTTTCTAATACTGTACACATGCCAGCTTTAAATTCTGCAGTTGCATAATCATCAGTGCGGCTAAGTTGGTTGTTAACCATCTCTTTGATCTCATTAACCCTAATTGTCTTTTTCATAACTAGTAGCTTTAATTACAGTATAAATATAAACCTTTTTTCTCAAATAAAAAAATCTGGAGTGAATTATTTTTCAATTACTGACAAATATAAATCGACTTGACTATCTACAAAATTAGGAGCATTAACTTTCATTCTTTTAGACCAACCATCCGCCCATTTTTTAGCATTTTCTAATTGGACTGAAGTTTTGCAACTTAAAACTACTTTTTTAACGAATAAAAACTGATCTATGAATTCGTCGTAAGATATGTGATTACTTCTTTCCATGTTTCAAAACCTTCTTTTCCGAATTTAATATGTTCTCCTTCAAAATCTGAAGCCCCGTTAGAATCTCTATCATCAATTAAATAATCGCCTTTCATTAGAGATTTATTATGGGTAAGGATGAGTCTTTTGTATGCTCCAGGACCTAGGTTATTTTCTACCCAAATTCGCTTAGCCTTCCATGCCTCTGGATTTGCCCATGGCGCAGTTGATAAAATCCAAACGTCAAAATTAGGATTCTTACAAAGGTTATTAAAAGATTCAATAGCATCTTTAATTGGCTCAGGATCATAGAACGCCATTGCGTTCATATCTACAATGTTACCTATTCCTGTAGATTCAATATATTCTGGTAGATAATTTTTATTTACCCATCCTACTAAATCTACTAGGACGCCATCCATATCTACATAAACAATTTTTTTATCCATTATTAGATTTTGAAGTATTAGATGACTTGAATAGAATAGAACACAGAATGTTAAGACCCAATGCCTGTGTAAAACTAATTGGATTTACTTGTTCTACTGCTGGAACAAGGCATGAATTCCATAGCCATTGCACTGGAAAGGCCATGATTACCGCAATTACTGCGACTAAAAGAATAGAGGCGATAAAAAGTCCGATCGCTTCAGTAAATGATGATTTCATATTGATTGAGTATTAATTACAGTACTAATATAATCATTTTTCATGACATAAAAAAATCTGGAGTGAAATATTTTTAAACTATTTCAAACTTTTTGATTCCGTACTTATCCATCCAGGTTTTAATAAAGCTTGAACCCATCCCTAATTCAATTATTTGATAGTTATGTGGGATTACCGGTTTTCTTGCTGCTGCATTATTAATAATGTCAACGTGTTTTTCAGAAACGGCCATATACGTCTTTCCATTTGTCCGTTTTTGATACACTACTACAGTTAGTGGTTTATCTGTTTCAGGTAAATTCATATTCATTTCCAAAATAATTGTATTGCTATTAGCGCACTTGCTAGTAATAAAGAAACTCCCGTCTTTAAAGTAATAGATTCTCCCATTAAATAGTATGTCATTGTAGCAAATACCAGCATTCCGCTAGCAAACCCAATAAACCTACCGGGCCACAATAGTCCGTCAAAATGAGTAACTACCATTCTAGTTGCATGTATTAAAATATAACTGATAATACCACCAAACCCAAAAGAAATTAACCAGGGATTCTTCTTAAACCATGGCCAAATAAATTGACCATTAGTTTGAATCCAAATAAGACCTTGTCCTAGAAAAAATAGTAAAAAACCGTAGAAAAGCTTCAAAATAGGGTTGAGGTTTTTGTTAACATATGGCTAATAAATGAGGGTCTATGGTGTTCAGTTGCTCCAGAATTTTCAATTGCTTTCCGATGTTGAGCTGTGCCATATCCTTTATTACTTCCCCATCCATATTCCATAAAATCTTTACTTAAAACTTTCATAAGCATGTCTCTTTCTGTTTTTGCCAAAATAGAAGCAGCTGCAATAGGAACATATAGATTATCTCCTCCAATTACAGTTTTATATGGTACTCCTTCAAACCCATGAAATTGATCGCCATCTACTAAAACAAAATCAAATTCCCGGTCTTTATATACTTCGCGAAGGCATTTTTCCATTCCGGTCAAAGTTGCCTTTAGAATATTTGTTGATTCAATCTGTTCTACTGGAATGTGCTCTATATGGTACGCAATTGCATTATCTAACACCAGCTGTCGAGCTTCTGCGCGTTGACTTTCATTTAAAAGTTTGCTATCTTTAATAAGCTCATGCTGAAACCCAAAGGGCATGATACATGCTGCTACTGTTACTGGCCCAGCAAGTGCTCCTCTTCCAGCTTCATCGACTCCAATTTCGACAGTATTTAAATCTCCGTGTAAACTTGATTTAAGAAGTATTTTTTTCATTTAAGCGATCTTTAATTTTATATGATCGCATTATGAAAAGTTTATTAATCTACTTTGGTCTATCCCACCTCATTTGATTTTCTGAACGGTAAAATCCGCATTTTTCATAAAATCCAATATTTTCATCAGAGCAATTAAGGATAGTTTTATAACACTTCTTTGTTAATGCTAGCTCTTTAAGATATTCTATCATTTCTTTACCGACACCATATCCAATATATTTTTCGTCTACTGCAACATCTTCTATAAGAGCCACTCTGTTTCCAGACCTAATTAACTTATTAATTGTTATTAAGCTAGAAACTCCAACTACGTTATCATCAATTGTCGCAACAATATATTGAATATTATTATCTGATTGGATTTTCCACCATTGGCTTATTGCTGGCTCTGTATGCCCAAAATGTTGGCTATAAATTTCTGAAATCCTATTTAGATCTTCACCAATTGCCTCTCTAATAATTATTTCTCGTTTTCTGTTCTCCATTTGTCGTATCGCTTTACTATATCTTGTAAAATTTTAGCGCGAACTATATCTGCTTCGGTAAATATATGTTTACCTATTCCTCTAATACTTTCAATCAATGAGATAAAATCAGGAAGAGAAACTCTAGATGCTGCAATATCATGTTGACTTACATCTCCAGTCACAATTACTTTAGAATCTCTTCCCATTCTAGTTACAAATAACATTAGTTGTTTAAATGTAGCATTTTGTGCTTCGTCTAGTATCATAAGAGCATCATCAAATGTGTCTCCTCTCATATATGCAAGAGGTTCAAAACGAATAATTTTTTTGTCAAATAAAACCTTTGTTTCTTCGATTCCAATTATTTTTTCGATGTTAGATTTATATGATTTCATATATGGATCTACCTTATCTTCTTTATCTCCAGGTAGAAATCCTAACTTTTCGCCAGCTTCTTGAATAGGTTTACAAAGTACTATTTCTTTAATCTTTCGTTCTTGTAGTAATTTTAATCCAGCATAACATGCTGTAAATGTCTTTGATGTTCCAGCTGGACCATAACAAAAAGTTATTTCATTAGATTCTATAGTATTTAAATATTTTCTTTGAGATTGTCTTAATTGTACATTTTTAAGTTTATCTTGCTGGTTCGTATTTGAACTTCTTTGTCCTCTTGGCATGTATTGTAGTTTAAGATTTAAATTTAGTTGCCTGCCATAATAACAAGCTCCTTTAACTTCATCAGTTTATTGCACTTTTCATATTCTTCTAATTTTTCAAAGTACTCTATCATTAGGTCTATAAATTTAGATCGCTGTCCAATACCATGTGGTATTTCTATAAGTCGATCGTTATCTTTAAACACGATGAAGCGATTTACAGTTTTAGTAAAATTTCTTGTGATTTGATAGTAGGATGCTCTCATCAGGCTATCCCTGTCTGAGTTTGAAACGTATTCGCTCATTGTGATGGTTTCCGTGTTTTTCATAATGCAATCTTTGGATTAGCATTTATTTACCTATTGAGTTATATATTCCAAATGGATATAATATAGGTTACTACGGATGCAAAATATTTTAATATTATCTGATTATCAGCTTCCAAATTTCTTTTGGACATATTTGGCTTTAGCCATCTTTTTGCGCTTTTTCTGAGAATTCTTTTCAAACTGTTGCTGGTCTCTAAGTTCTTTTAATTGTTTAGTCTTAATGACCTTTGATTTATATCGTTTAAGAGCCTTTTCAATACCTCCCTTTTTATCTACCTTTACTATGAGCATGTTTATAAGATACTATTTTTAATGTTTAGTAACGCTGCGCATTTTTCGTATTCTTCCTTTTGCTCATAGTGGTTAATGATTTTATCAATCACTTTAATTTTATGAGATGCTTCACCGTCTGATAAAATCACATATGATGGATGTTTAATGATAGCGTCATAAATTATATTATATGATCCATCTTTATCTATTAGGCCATTAATAATTGCACTGAACGCCCAACTATTAGATCCCGCAAAACTATAAAATAAACTATCCATGTTCTTTTATTTTTTCTATCAAGTCAATTTGATCGTCATTTAGCTCAGGATAAAACCCATTTACCTTACATAAAAGATCACCTCGACCATCTGTATTATATATCGGAAATCCTTTGCCTTTTATTCTAAGAGTTCCTCCTGGCTTACTTCCTTTGGGAACATTAATCGATATCTGACCTTCTGGAGTCCATCCTATGATTTTACAACCTGACATGATGTCCCACCATGGAAGAGTATGTTCGATCCAAATATCATTTCCTTGTAAAATAAATCTAGCGTCGATCATTACTTGAATATGAACTATAACATCACCATTTGGCAGATTACTATTATATGGATGTGGTCCTCCTTTACCTTTAAGTTTAAATTTTTGTCCAGTTTTTAAACCAGGTCCAAAATTGATTGATAGATTTTGACCATTAATAGTAAATTCTTTTTTTGTTCCGCTAAACGCTTCTTCAAAAGAGACGTGCATATCTACCCTGTAATCAGGGCCTTTTTGCGGATCTTGCTGTCTAAATTGTCCTCCAAAAAATTGATCGAATATATCTGACATTGAATGATTTTGGCCTTTGCCCTTTGCAAACTGACTAAAAAAGTCATGACCACTCTGCTGAGAATCATACTTGGTTCTTTTTTCAGAGTCACCTAAAATATCGTATGCTGCTGCAATCTCTTTAAATCTCGAATCATCTCCTCCATTTATATCTGGATGATATTGCTTACTTAATTTTCTATAAGCCTTTTTAATTTCATCCTGAGTTGCAGTCTTTTCAACGCCTAATATATCGTAGTGAGACATGTTAATCTAATTTTGGCGTGATCCTCTTAGGATTAGATTTTTCTTTTAATCCCGTTTTTAACCTTTTTTCTTGTAGCCTCTCTAGTTTAATTCTTCTCTTATTTCTAGATTCTTCTACAGTATTAGATCTTTCAAGAGCATCTGCGATCCTTGTAAGCTGTTTTATTAATTCTTTAGCTGTTTTCTCTTCCATAACGATTTTTTACTAACATTGATTTTCCATTTTGAAAATCCTGATAAGGTAATGAATGATCCTTTTCACCTCTATGTGGACCATTTACCATTATAGTATCCTTATATGGATTTGTTTCTCCTACTTTATCTTTTAGCCAATCGTCTAAATCTCTAACTGAACCATGAAAGTGTCTGATTTTTATCATTCTTTCATCCTCGTCTTTTAGATCAGCTCTGAATTCTTCAAATAGTTTTACATGCTTCATATTCTATATATCAAAAAAAGAGGACCCATTAGGGTCCTCTTCGACGGGGGCCATATAAGGGCTAGATAGCACCCTTATTGCATTATATTTATCAAGCAACTAAAAGATCTTGTACCTTTATCATGCTATCGTATACTACTTTACACTTTTCATATTCTTCCGATTCTTCAAAATAGTCTAGCATGATTTGAAGAGTATTATGTAAGTTTGCTAGATCGTCATCATCCATGTTTCGCAAATGCCAATCTGCGATTCCATTTTCAGAAATCTTTTTATAATTTGTTTCAATAGCCTCTTTCATCAGGCGTTCTTGCCACTCTTCAAGCTTTGAATTAAACTCATTTTCAGAGTTTTCCATGTACTGATCAAAATCAAAATTATCGTCCATAATTTATTTCTTATTAGTTTCAAGTTTATATACCTTCTCTAGTGTCATCAGGTCACTTATAGAATAAGCTTTTCTATCTGATGTGTATACAACAGTATTCTGTGGATATACTTCAATCTCTTCAATCTGTGTGATTACTTTTTGATTTTTTGGAATTACCCAATCTCCAATCTCCATACTATATCTATTTGTCTTAACGTTATATAGCTAATATAATAAAAAAAGCCGACATAAAAAAATGCCGGCTAAATTATTTTTACAAAATTGTAATTTTTTTTGATTCTTTGCTTTTCCCAAAAGAAAGACTAAGAATTCCATTTTCCATTTTAGCTTCTACTTGCTCAGGATCTACATTGTTAGGAAGCTCAAATCTTTTATGAAACGAATGTCTCCATTTAGTTTCTTTGCTTTCTTCAATTTCAGCAAAAATTGATAAGATAGTACCCTCAACCTCTACTTTGACATCTTCTTTTGAAAATCCTGGAAGAGCCATTTCATAAGTTTTACCATCTACTGTCGTAGTTGTTCTCGTTCTAGTTGTTCCAAAGAACGATTCATCAAATAAGTCAAAAATGTTTTTGTAGTACATATTATTTAGTTTTTGGTTATTGGTCCGTTATTGGACATATACTATATCTAAAAAACTATACCAGTTTCACTAAAATGACACATTTACATATATGTAATTAAGGTTATGACGATGTGTCATTTAACGCAAGCGCTTAATGACTTTTTGTCACTAAAATGAAGCATTGGGAATAAGAGGTAGATTTGAAATCTTTAGCATGATATTTGCGGTAGCTTCAATATCCATCTCGCAATAATCTTTAATACGCTCAAGGTTTCCTCCTTCCCAATAGACTTGAGATACCATACTTCCCTCTAGATCTTGTTTTGGACTTGGTACTCCTAAAATTTCTGAAATTAAACCAAGCTTAGCGCTGTTCCATCCTCCAAATTTCCAAACATCTTGTGTGTCTAGCAGGCAATTTTCCCAAGGTTTTTGCTTATGAAGATGAAATGCTTTTGGTACTAAAAGTCCGTGAACAAGCGACCTTTTAACAATGTATGGTAAATCAAATCCTTTGACGTTATGACCAGCCCATATCATCTGAGGATATTTAGACATGATTTTACGAGCAGTATCATTAAATTCTTCAAGTAAAACCTTTTCATCGTCATCATAAAAAGACTTAGCATTAAATGAAATAACGTTTCCTATTTCGTCAAACTTAATTTGACCAATTGAAATGCAAACAATTTTACCCCACTCAGGATATAACCCGGCCATTTTTGGATACATTTGATCCTTTGAAAGATCTTTAAGCTCTTCTGGCTCTGCAGTCCTTAATTGTTTTGATTTTAATTCCCAATATTGATCAAGTGCTGGATTATCATCAATTACTTCTTGATAATTTTTTTTGCCGGTGGTGGTTTCAATATCAATGAAAACCATTTGTTTTAATTCACTAACTTCGTACATATCTTTATAAACTTAAAAGCGCCTAACATAGTTAGACGCTTATTATATGATTTTTCTATAAGAAGTTTCAGCTTGTCTTAGACAGCAAAAAGCTCCAAAGTAATCCTATAAATGTATTTGATTTATACCTTTTACCATTATGGTTAAGTAAGTAATTTTTCTTTTCTCTTTTTTT
>Ga0181606_10000188_pt1 | contig 48226 bp, 46 predicted proteins | sample 041ome_10_FD_132994 | JGI IMG/M metagenome (GOLD analysis project Ga0181606, IMG submission 132994) | Coastal salt marsh microbial communities from the Groves Creek Marsh, Skidaway Island, Georgia - 041412US metaG (megahit assembly) | ecosystem: Environmental > Aquatic > Marine > Intertidal... | reverse complement strand
GGCTGGAATGGTGTTTCACCGGCGATATCGGCGTGATGGACGGGGATGGGCGGATCAGCATTGTCGACCGCTCGAAAGACGTCATCATTACCGGCGGCGAATCCGTGCCTTCGGTCGAGGTCGAAACCGTCTATGCCGAATGCCCGGATATCCGGGATTGTGCCGCCGTGGGCGTTGAAGATACGCACTGGGGCGAGGCCATCCTGCTGGTTGCGGTCAGAATCGCCCCGAAGACTGAGGCGAGTACAGACCAGGGTCCCGCAGATAAAGACCTTGCCAACGATCTGTTTCTGTTCGGCAGGGACCGGCTTGCCGGGTTCAAGGTCCCGCGGAAGATCGCCTTTGTCGATGCCCTCCCCCGAAGCCATTTCGGCAAAGTGCTCAAACGCGACCTTCGGGAACAATCATTCAAACGGATTTTCGACCGTCCGCACGGGGAGTCGCGCTGAGTCCCGCAAATGTCCGACGAACGCATACGCTGGACGTTTCGTTTCAGTGCCCGCAATCGAAACAAAATATCACCAATACGCCTCACCAAGACACTATATTGCAATGCAACATAATTGCTTGACGATGATTGAAAAATCACAATATAATCGATGTGCACTGCAACATTTAATAAGATAGTGGCATCAAATAGGGAAGAGGCACCGATCAACCCATGACGGTGGTCTTTTTACATGTGGCCCTACACAGAGAACGAAAACACCTGGCTTCGCAATAACCGCGCCCCCCTCAACCACAGCGTTGACGAGAGCTGGCCGACCCCCGAGCAGGTCGAATTCCATCGCCATAACGCTCAGGTTATTCGCGCAGAAGCCGTCGCAGATGCAGCACGACTGGTGCTTCCCTTCATCTGCAGCATATTCCGCAAAATCCGCAGCCTGCCGGCAAAAGTCCGGTCGTACTCGATCAAGCCGGGCGCAACTGCCTGATGGTTCTGTACGTCATCCAGCCGGGTTCGACGGCAGGACAAACAAGCTGGCGTAACCGCGACTGACCACGAGACCCTGCGGCAACAAACCATGCGCACGCAGGGCGACGCATTCACGGGAAGGAAATGTCTGTCATCGCCCTTCGGGGCATCTTTGAGGGAGCTTGATGGACATGCAGTTCAGAACACGCAAATTGATCGCCGCGCGCGACCTTAACTCGAACGGCTCGCTCTTCGGCGGCCGCGTTCTTGGCTGGATCGACGAGGAAGCCTTTATCTACGCGTCGTGCCAGCTGGAGAGTGAATCGATCGTCACCCGGACAATGTCGGAGATAAATTTCGTCGCGACCGGCCGACAGGGGGACGTGATCGAGATCGGGATGGAAACCGTGGCATTCGGACGAACATCCCTCACCCTGCACTGCGTCGTCAGAAACCGGCGAACGAAGAAAACCATCACGGCGGTCGAAAAAATCGTCTTTGTACTCGTCGATGAGAGTGGACGCCCGTCACCACACGGCAAAACAGAAGCGATGATCGACCTGCCCCAAGCCTCGATTACGGGCTAGACCGCCCGTCAGAAACCCGACATTGCCTTCGCGACACGTTTTAGAAACTTTTCGCTTCGGGCGCGGTCGGGTTTGTGGAGATCGTAAAAACCGAGGTAACGGATGCGCGCATTCCGGGACACAAACCAGCGTATATAACGCGTCATCATCCGACGCGGCGGATCACCGAACCACCAGAGAATCCCCCGGCTTCGACCATAGGTGACAACCGCCGCCACCCGCTTGATATGCTGCAGATTGGGTGACAGGGACCCGTCTTCTTCCAGCCGGAATGACACTCCCGGCACCATGACGCGGTCGAAAAATCCCTTGAGGATTGCCGGCGGTCCGAGACACCATGTCGGAAAGCAGAACACCAGCCCCTCGGCGGCCTCGATCCGGGCCGCATAATCCGCGACGCGTGCCCGGTTCAGATCGGGTTCAAAATAATCACGCCGTTCCTCGGCGCTGAGTACCGGGTCGAACCCCTCCGCATACAGATCGATATCATCGACCTCATGCCCGGCCGCCGACAAGGCGGTCAGGATTTCGCGGTGAATGGCCCCGTTCAGGCTGTCGGGGTCGGGATGGGCATAAATGACGAGTACGCGCATGTGATCCTGTATCGTGCTGGTGCCGAACCGGCAAAACCCGACGCTACTTGGCCCCGAAATGCACGTCCAGCGTCTTGCGCAGGCGTGCCGGTTTCAGTCCGCGTGCCTCAGCCCGCTGCGCCAGCTCGTCAAAGGCCCCCGCCGGGTCTGATGCTTTGTAAAATCGCTTATATGCCTCGTCGTGCTTCGGCAGACCTAACGCCTCGGCGACGAGGTCGGTGTAGTGAACGACCTCTACCCCATGGGTTTCTTCCTGCGGGCACAGGTTGCGATAGCAGGAATGATAGAGCGCGGTGACGGCATCTACTTTCTCACGCTTCGCGGACACGAACAGGTCTTTAACCAGGGAAGCATGCTTTTCCGCCCCGACGAGGCCGATCTGCAGGCTGCCGCAATCATGCCCCCACTCGGGCCCGCCGGATGCATCTACCACCTCCAGCCCGGGGATCGCACCCAGAATAGCGCGGGCAAACCGCGAATCCCGTTCCGCCTGGTCGTTATCGCCATGGGCATGAAACATCACCCGGCGTTCAACCCGGTTACGGAAATTCAGCCGGTCGAGATTATCGACGATAAATTCGGTGACATGCAGATAGGGTGCTTCGGTCGTCAGACCGGATTCGATTAGCGTATTGTCTATATGCGCATGACAGGACGGGCAATAGGTCAGCACCGCTTTTGGCGCGTAGCCATCGAATTTCGCAAATGTCTGTGCCGTAACCGCTTCCGACACATCGGTATCCCCATGGGACTTGTGAATAATCCCACAACAGGTCGACGGGCCGCCAAGGGCAACGAAATCGACCCCCATCTCGGTCAGAATCGCGGTGATCGTCTCCGCCAGGGCGACGGTGCGCAGAACATTGCAGCCGAGATACAGCACGTAGTCATGCGCATCCTTGTTTTTCTCGGTGCCATTGCCCCATACACGCGAATCGGCGTTGCGCGTCGCATCCGCCAAAGGCTCGATCGGGCCGAAATAAGCGCCATAATCGTACTTTGCCATAGCAATATTCCCCGGTTGCGGTAACAGCGTAGCATGTTCGTCGAATGATGCCGCCACCCCTTTGCCGACACCACTATGGTGACGAAAATGTTATCCTGCCGACACATCTTACGACTGTACGCACCTCAACCTCACCCCATATGCGAAGTGACATGAACTCACCAGATACAGATACCGCCACAAAAACACTGACCGTTGTAAACCCGTACGACCTGTCGCCGGTCGATACGGTGACGGAGAATACTCCCGCAGATATAAAAAATGCGCTCGCCGGTGCCTTCGCGCTGTTCCGCGACCGGGCTGCCTGGTTGCCCGGTCATGAACGGCTCGCGGTACTGGAAAAAACCGTGACGCTGATGGAGCAGCGCGCCGATCAGCTGATCGACATCGCCATTCGCGAAGGCGGCAAGCCGCGCCGCGATACGCGGGCCGAAATCCTGCGCGCGATCGACAGCGTCAAGGCAACCATTGCCGCATTGCGTACGGATGCCGGCGACGTCGTGCCGATGGGACTGACGCCGGCGACCGGCAACCGGATGGCATTTACCCAGCGTGAACCGGTCGGCGTGGTGGTGGCCGTCAGCGCCTTCAATCATCCGCTGAACCTGATTGTCCACCAGGTCGCACCCGCCATTGCCGCAGGCTGTCCGGTGATCGTGAAACCGGCGCCTGAAACACCGCTTTCCTGCTTCGCCTTCATCGACATACTGCATGAAGCGGGTCTGCCGCAGGGCTGGGCGCGGACCATTGTGACATCCGACAACACGCTGGCGGAAAAACTGGTCACGGATTCACGGGTCGGTTTCTTCAGCTTTATCGGCAGCGCCGGGGTCGGCTGGGTGCTGCGGTCGAAACTTGCCCCCGGCACGCGCTGCGCGCTGGAACATGGTGGCGCCGCACCGGTCATCATCACCGGCGATTCCGATGTTTACGAGGTCCGCGAAGCACTGCTGAAAGGTTGTTTCTATCATGCGGGCCAGGTCTGTGTTTCGAGCCAGCGCATCTTCGCTCACACCAAGATAGCGACACGTTTCGCGACCCAGCTTGCCATGAAAGCGTCCGGGCTCGTTGTCGGCGACCCGATGCTTGATGAGACCGATATCGGCCCGCTGATCCGCCCGGCAGAGCTCGACCGAATTCACGAATGGGTGCTTGAGGCCGTCGATGGCGGCGGACAGTTGCTGACCGGCGGCGAAAAACTAACCGACACGCTCTATGCCCCGACCGTCATTTTCAATGCACCGCTGGACTGTCGGCTGATGACCGAAGAGGTTTTCGGCCCCGTCGTCTGTGTCGATCCGTGGTTCAAGGTCGAAGACGCGCTGGACCGGGCGAATTCCCTGCCGACCGCGTTCCATGCGTCGGTGTTCACCCGCGATGTTGAGCGCGCCATGGCCATCAGCAACGGCCTCGACGCCTCCGCCGTGATGGTCAACGACCATACCGCGTTCCGCGCGGACTGGATGCCGTTCGCCGGATTGCGTCAATCGGGCCTCGGCACCGGCGGCATTCCGCATAGTTTGCGCGACATGACGGTCGACAAGATGATCGTGCTGCGCACCGACACACTTGAATCACCACCCGACGCCGACCCCGTCTGATCAGAACCCCGCCTGTTGAAAGAAAAGGACTACCCATGAAAGCCTCCGATCTTTTCGTCCGCTGTCTCGAAGCGGAGGGCGTCGAGAGAATTTTCGGCGTTCCCGGCGAGGAAAATGCCGACCTGATGCTGTCGCTAGAAGACAGCCGCATCGATTTCATCCTCTGCCGTCACGAACAGGCCGCAGCTTTCATGGCAGATGCCTATGGCCGGCTGACCGGTAAAGCGGGCGTCTGCCTGTCAACGCTGGGGCCGGGCGCGACGAACCTCGTGACGGAGCTTGCCGACGCCAACATGGACCGCGCACCGGTCGTTGCCATTATCGGCCAGGGATCGACCCGCAGGCTCCATAAGGAAAGCCACCAGAACATGGATGCCATCGGCATGATGGAGCCAATTTCGAAATGGGCACAGACCGTGTGGAGCGGCGAGACAGTGCCGGAGATCGTCCGCAAGGCATTCAAGATCGCCGAAACCGAAAAACCCGGCGTGACGGTGATCGAACTGCCCGAAGACGTCGCCAAGGAAGATGTCGACAGACACGTCATGGCACCGACGGTAACCCGCCGGCCTGCCGCCGATCACAAGGCGGTTCGCGCCGCCATCGACGCGATTGAACAGGCGACCAACCCCATCATCCTTGCCGGTAACGGGGCGTTGCGGAAACGCGCTGCCAAACAGCTGCGCCGCTTTGCGCGTAAAACCGGTATCCCGGTGGTCAATACCTTCATGGGCAAGGGCGCCGTCGCCATGTCCGACCCACATTGCCTGTTCACCATGGGTCTTCAGGGCCGCGACCACGTAAACAAGGCATTTGAGAAATCCGACACCGTGATCACCGTCGGGTACGACCTCGTGGAGATCGCACCGGTTTTCTGGAACCCCGATTGCGACAAGACGATCATCCATATCGATTTCATGCCGGCCGAAATCGATATGGATTACCCGGTGATGGTCGACGTGGTGTCCGATCTCGCAGACGCGCTCTGGCAGATCAACGAAGGGCTGAACGCGCGTTTCGAGGGCAAGCTGCCGCTATACGACATCAATGACTGGGCTGAACTGCGCCAGACCATCGTGGATGACCTGGCGGCGGAAAAAGACGACGATTCCTTCCCGATGAAACCGCAGCGCATCATCAACGACGTGCGCAGTTTCCTGGCGCCGGAGGACATCGTGTTGTCGGATGTCGGCGCCCACAAGATGTGGATTGCCCGCTACTACCAATGCGAAGAAACCAATACCTGCCTGATCTCCAACGGGTTCTGTTCGATGGGCTTTGCCCTTCCCGGAGCGATGGGCGCCCAGTTCGCCGCACCCGATTCCCGCGTACTCGCGATCTGTGGCGATGCCGGTTTCCTGATGAACGTTCAGGACCTGGAAACCGCCGTCCGCATCGGCAGCAAGATGTTCATCATGGTGTGGATCGACGGTGAATACGGCCTGATCAAATGGAAACAGCAGACCCATTTCGACGGAAAGCATTCGGACCTCGCCTTCAACAACCCGGATTTCGAGATGCTGGCAAAATCTTTCGGCATGTGGGGCAAGGTGGTCGACGGGCCTGGCCAGATTACAGCCGCCCTGGAAGAAGCCTTCGCTCAGGACGGCCCGGCCCTGATCGGGGTGCCGGTCGATTATGCGGAAAACCAGAAGCTGACGAAAAGGCTGGGCGAGATCGAGGTGACTATCTAGCGGCGCGCCCGGGAGCCAGATTTCAGAAATCAGATTACAGAAATCAGATCACGGGCGCGTCCAGTTCGTACTTGCGGTCGCGGTCTTCGACAGCAAGCACCCACAGATCCGGATCGAACCCGGCTTCGCGCTCGATGATTTCCTGCGCCGCTGCGGACGTGACCGGTTCGGGGCCGCTGGCGCAACGCCATGCGCGGTTGCCGTCGAGATCGGTGGTGCGTGCGAACAGTTCGACCGTGCCGTCCATCAGGTCCCGCAGGATCATCACCTGCCCTGCATCGCTGTCGCCGCGACGCGCGACAATGGCGGACATGAAGGACAGGTCACACAGACGTATCTGGGCGCTTATCCACAGGCTGGTCTTCAGACGGGGTTCGGTCATGGCTTCAGACTAGTCGATCGGGACGGATGCGGGAATGGCGCGTTCACAACCATCAACGGGCCAATCTCAAAGCGATCTATCCGGAACGGGTTCGCGTATACTTCCCGAACCGCTTCTCTGAACAGATGATGGTATTGATGACCAAAAGCCCGCCCTTTCCCGTCGCCTGGATCACCGGCGCCAGTACCGGTATCGGCCGTGCCCTGTCGCTTCGTCTCGCCGCAGAGGGCTGTACCGTTATCGCCAGTGCGCGCGGCATCGACGACCTGAAAAGCCTTGAACAGGAAGGTGAAAACCTTGCCGGTCGTATCGTCGCGATCCCGCTGGACGTTACCGATGCAGCCGCCATCGGACAGGCGCGCGACCGAATCCTTGACGAATTCGGCACACCCGATCTCTGCGTGCTGAACGCAGGGACCTATATCCCGGTGGATGCCACCCAGCTGAAGGCCGAAGACTTCCGGATCCAGTTCGACCTCAACGTCATGGGCACGGTGAAAATGCTCGAAGCCGTCATCCCCAGCATGGTGGAGAGAAAATCGGGACGGATCGCGGTCGTGGCCTCTATCTCCGGCTACCGCGGCCTGCGCACCGCATCGGCCTATGGCGCGACCAAGGCTGCCCTGATCAATATGTGCGAAGCACTACGCATGGAGCTCGGCGACGCAGGCATTACCGTGCAACTGGTGAATCCCGGTTTCGTCAAAACACCGCTCACCGACCAGAACGATTTTGCCATGCCGTTCCTGATGCCGGTCGACAAGGCCGTCGACCAGTTTTATCGTGGCCTGCTGACCAACCGGTTTGAGATCACGTTCCCCAAGCGGTTTACCTGGATGCTCAAGTTCGCCCGTCTGCTGCCCTATGCGTTGTATCTGCCCTTGATCAACAGGACAACGAAGACGGATTAGATCACCGCAAGCGGCCTGGCGTCAGCGCCGGCGGCGCAGCATCATCGCCGCAAATCCGAGACCCAGAAACGCGAGTGCGCCAGGCGCATGTATCGCGACAGGGGGCGCCGAGGAAATCGCACCGATGGCGTCAATATCTGCCTCGCCGAACGGCGAACCGGTCTGATTGGGATCAACGTCCGTCAGCCGGACATAAGAATACTGGGCAAACTGAACCACGCCCGCAACGGCATCGATATCGATACTGGTTGGCTGGCCGCTCAGATCACCGAGATCGATCCAGTTCACGAGATCCTGCGAGATCGCGATATTGAACACCTCGACCCGCGCGCCGACCTCGAAGATATGAAGATCCGCCGTCGCGTCACCCGACGTCGTGAGCGAGTTATCGGAAAACCGCACGATGATCGAGCCGTTATCCCCAAGGGAAATATGACTTCCATCAGGAGCGCCCAAAACCAGATTCTGGTCATCATGGGGCGCCGCGACATCCGGGCCCGGATTAAAGCTGATAACTTCATCGGCGAAGGAGATATCTCCATCCGGGAAGGTGACACCTGAATAAGTGGTGGGCATGGCCGCAGCACCGGTGGAGAGGGAAAGCGCAGCGCCAAACACGGCGGCAAGAGACAGAGTACGAAACACAATACTTCCTTACTTTACTAACAAGTCGTCATCACAACGCGCCGCATAAATATTTTTATTCAGACCACGGGAGCATTACCCAATCTGCCAGCAAATAATATTTCACGGATTATTCCAAATTTAGCCGTTCGACAACGCCGAGAAAAGCTTCAAAAAGCATCTCACGGCATTTTTATTGCCGAACCAGGGCAACCTGAAGCGCATCGATATTGCCGGCGCGGAAGCCACCCTCGCAATAGGCCAGGTAGAACGACCAGCACCGGCGGAAACGTTCATCGAAGCCCATCCCGGCAACCCGGTCCGCGACGGACTCGAACCTGTCGCGCCATTGCGCAAGCGTATCTGCATAATCGAGCCCGTACCCCGCGGCCGAGTGCCAGGACAAACCGGCGGCGGCTGCCTGTTCGCGCAGGATATTCGGGCTCAACAGCGCCCCACCCGGGAAAATATGTTTCTGGATAAAGTCGGCGCTCCGGCGATAGGCATCGAAGCGCTCGTTCTCGATGACGATGGCCTGAAGGGCAAAGGTGCCGCCGGGGCGAATGCTCGCGGCAACACGATCGAAATAAACCGGCCAGTATTTCTCGCCCACGGCCTCGATCATCTCGACCGACACGACGTGATCCCATTGCCCGTCGAGCTTTCGGTAATCCCGCAACTGGATATCGACCTTCTCGTTCAGGCCGGCTGCCGCCACACGTTTGCGCGCCTCGTCGAATTGCGCCTGACTAACGGTGACGGCAGTCACATGAGCACCACGCTCCCGCGCTGCCTGCAGGGCGAACCCGCCCCAGCCGCAGCCAATTTCCAGAACCCGGTCACCGGCCCGGACACCGGCGAGGTCCATCAGGCGCTGGTTTTTTACCGCCTGCGCACTTTCAAGATCATCCGCCCCCTCGGCAAACACGGCGGATGAATACGTCATCGAAGGATCGAGCCAGAGCGCGTAGAAGTCATTGCCGAGATCGTAATGTGCGGCAATGTTTTCCCGCGACCCGGCATGGGTGTTGGGCCGGAATACATGGCGCACCCTGTCAGCCAGACGCCAGGGCGATAATGTGCGAAATGCCATCGGACGCTGGGGCAGGTTGCGCGCCGCCAGTTCAATCACCTTTGGCAGGTCGGGCGAGTCCCAATCGCCGTCCATGTAGGATTCGCCGAAACCGACCGTGCCGCCGCCGAAAAACCGGCGAAAGCCCCGCCATCGGTTCAGCTTCAACACCGCGGACGGGCCGTCATTTTTGCCTGAAAGTCTCAGCCTCCGTCCGTTCGGAAGTATGATCTCAAGATGTCCCGCCCGCAGCCGGCTGTCCAACATCCATGATGCCTCCACCTGTGCGTCCAGTCCGCTCACGCGGCATCCTTTCGCGCGGGATGCGGCGGGGTGGAAACTCCCTCGGCGGGCGGTTGGGGCCGATTGGTATACTTGACGCCGCGCAGCATCAGGCGGATCGCCTGCCAGTGGATGGCGACGATCACTTTGAGCGTCATAAACGGCACGCGCAGGAACTGGCGGATCAATGCGCCGTCGGTCATGACACGTCGCTCCCCGGTCAGGGTGGCAACCAAGAATTCACCGTCATCGTCGGATTCGCGGATCAGCACGGCAAGGCTCTCATCCGGGGAGGTGGTGCGGATGCGGTACCGCGCATCCATCGCGATCAGCGGAGAAACATGAAATATCTTGTCGAATTCATGATCCGACGGGCCTGCGCTGTCATCACCTACCGGCAACAGATATCCGTGCTGATCACCGAAGGTATTTTTGACCTGATAGAGGATCGCCCGCAGATCACCCGCGGCATCATGGCAGTACCAGATGGATAGCGGATCAAACCCGTAGCCGAGAACGCGCGGCATACACAGCAAACGCACCTGCGCCGCAGCAGGGCTCAGCCCGGCAGCCGCAAGCTGTTCTTCGATCCAGGGGCGCAGCGCCGAGCCGTCGCGCGGGCCGTGATCGCGGTCATGGAATGAAAACAGGTTGAACCGGTTATGGGAGAACAGCCGACACCGCGCCGGAGGTTCCGCCAGCCGGTCGATATCGAGCACGATATTGAACACCCGATAGACGAATTCGTAAGCCTTCGGCCGCGACCGCCGGTGCATGACCTCACCGACATACAGATCCGCTGCCGCGCCGGGAGGCGGGCGCGTCATCAAATCGGATGTATCTGGCGTGGTCATCGCTTTGGAGAATGCTCCCGGACTAAGAACCGTTCAACAGGTCGCACACACAACGCTTTATACGTTCACCGATCACGCGCAGATCGCCGCCCTATTCCGTCGCTTTGGGCGGATTGAGATGCTGAACATAAACCTTCACCGAGTCCTGCATAGTCCGGCTTTTATCCATGGTCTCGCGGGACTCGGTGGCGAAGGGCGTGGCATTCAGCAGCCGGTACATGTCGGCCGCCCCCTTGTGATAATTCGCGGTCACACCCACCGATGCATAGGTCTCCGCAATCTGTTCCATCTCGCCGATCCAGCGACCCGCATCCGCCGGCAGGGCGGGCACGCGGCGCGCCATTCGGTCGAGCACATCGCCCTGCCATTCGGCCTCGAGCACCTCGCGGATGCCGAGCGCCTCTGCCGCCGTATAGGCCGCCGTCAGCAGCGAATCCGTGCCCTTCGTCACCGAGGCGTAGATCATTTTCACCGCGGAGGCACGGCCGATCTCGTCGCCGAGCTGGATGATTTTCTTGCCGTTACCGTCCAGCGCATCCATCAGCCCGGCCTGCGGGCCGGATACGTAGAGCTTGGTATCGGCCTTCGATTTCAGGGGCGCCCAGCCGATAATACCGCCATCGATATATTCGGCGCCCGCATCGGCCATCATGGCGGCAATACGATGCGCCGTGGTCGGCGCTATCGCATTCATATCGGCATAGGGCGGTGTTTTGCCGGTCGCTTTCATCGCCGCGGCAACTTCCGCTGCGATCGCTTCGGCGCGTTCAGGCGGCATGATCGACATCACCAGGTCGGCTTCGCTCACCAGTGTTTCCAGGTCCGGCAGGTCGCGGATACCGGCACGTTCCGCGCGCATCCGGGTCTCGTCGCTGCGCCCTGCGAGCACGGTAATGACCTCAATGCCCTGCCCGATGATCGAAGCGGCAACGCCCTCGCCCATGTCTCCGGGACTTAACAGTGCAACCGTTTTCAACGCCATGACGACCTCCGTTTATGTTCCCGGACAAGACTAGCCGGACAGTCCCCACCACACCATCCCCGCCAACAGACCTGCGCATCATTGACCAACCGCCACGGCCCAAAAAAGAAAAGCCGACGTCCCGGGGGCACAGGACGCCGGCTCCTTTACTGCACGACGGCGACGCCGCTTAGGCGTCACGCAGCGGCAGTGCGACATAGCGGTCGTTCCCATTCCTGTTCACGAGGACCAGCAGGGCTTTCCGTTCGTCGGTTTTTGCATTTTCGAGCGCTTTGTCGACCATCCGAATGACATCTTCAGGCGTTGAAACCTGCTGTCCGGATACCCGGCGGATCACGTCACCTGGACGGACACCCTTTGCGGCGGCGATACCGTTGGGATCGACATTGGTTACCAGAACGCCTGTATCGTCTTTCTCCAGACCGAGCCGGGTGCGTGTCTTATCGTTAAGCGCAGACAGCACCATGCCAAAACGCGGCTTCTCCACTTTATCGGGGCTGACGGAGGCGACCTTGTCCGCTTTTGGCATCGCGCCGATGGTGACGTTCAGCGTGCGTTCCTTACCGCCGCGGATGACCGTCATCTGCGTGTCGTCACCGGCAGCGATACGGGCAATACGCCGCGGCAGTTCACGCATTTTCTCGATACGTTCGCCATCGACTGCGACAATGACATCTCCGGGCTGCAGGCCGCCCTTCGCGGCAGGGCTGCCATCATTCACGCTTGATACAAGCGCGCCTTCGGCTTTCGACATCCCGAGACCGGCCGCCAGGTCCTTTGTGACGTTCTGGATATTCACACCCAGCCAGCCGCGCGAAACCGAGCCGCTTTTCATCAGCTGGGCGATCACGTTTTTCGCCATGTCGGAGGGCACCGCGAAGCCGATCCCGGCACTGACGCCTGTCGGTGAGATAATTGCCGTGTTGACGCCGATGACCTCGCCACGGACGTTGAAGGTCGGCCCGCCGGAATTGCCGCGATTGATCGGCGCATCGATCTGCAGGAAATCATCATACGGACCGGCGCCGATATCGCGACCGCGTGCGGACACGATGCCGGTCGTCGCCGTCTGGCCGAGCCCGAACGGGCTGCCGAGCGCGATCACCCAGTCGCCTACCTTCGCCTCGGCGGAACTGCCGAAGCGGACATAGGGAAACTTTTCGGCCGATTTCACCTTCAACAGCGCCAGATCGGTTTTGGGGTCACTGCCAACCAATTCGGCCTCGAAGACGTCACCGTCTTTGAGCACAACCTCGATCTTGTCGGCATTGCCCACGACATGATTATTCGTGACGATATGTCCGGCCGCATCGATGAAGAAACCGGATCCCATCCCCCGGACTTTCGGCGCGCGGCGTTGCTGAGCCTGGGGATTGCCGTTTTGGTTGCCGAAGCGCTTGCCGAATTCTTCGTTGAAGAAACGCTTGAAGGGCTCGGGGATTTCCGGCGCTGCGCCGGGCCTGCCGCCCTGAGCGCCGTGGCGGTTCTGGGGCGCCGTCCCCGTCACACGAATCGATACAACCGCGGGACCGACCCGTTCGACAATGCCGGAGAAACTGCCCGGCAGCGTCCGGTTCTCGAGAGCGGTCACAGGCGTTGTCATCACGGAAGACGCTGCGAGGTTCTTGCTCGACAGCACACCGCCGGCCGCACCGAGGGCCGCAACAGCGCCGAGGGCGGCAACGGCGATGGCGGATTTTGCAATTCTGTCTCTGGACATCGGTTTCTCCACATTCTGAAGTTTCGTTCAACTTCGAATATGGGAACCTGCGCCTTACGGCGGCATGTCCGGCGGATTACAAATTTTTAATGTTGGGAAAACCCCGGGAACAGGACGATATCAGCCCTGTTCGAGCTCGCTGTCCCAATAAAGGAAATCGCGCCAGCTTTCATGCAGGAAGTTCGGCGGAAATGCCCGCCCGTTGCTCTGCAGGCGATGATTGGTCGGCTCCACCGGCATCGACGCGGGTATCATCCCGCAGGTTTCCGGCAACCGGTTACCCTTGACCAGGTTGCAGCCCGAGCAGGCCGCAACAACATTGTCCCAGCTGGTCTGCCCGCCGCGCGAGCGCGGAATCACGTGATCGAATGTCAGTTCGGATGTACCCGGCACATCGCCGCAATACTGGCAGGCGAAACGGTCACGCAGAAAGACGTTAAACCGGGTAAAGGCGGGTTTGCGCGACAGCGGCACATATTGTTTCAGCGCTATCACGCTGGGCAGCCGCATCGAAAATGACGGCGAATGGACCTCGTCATCATACTCGGAGACGATATTCACGCGGTCGAGGAACACCGCCTTGACGGCGTCCTGCCAGGACCAGACGGATAGCGGAAAATAGCTGAGCGGCCGAAAATCGGCATTAAGTACCAATGCGGGGGAAGCGCCCCTCATCTGTATGGCCTTTCAGGCCGCAATTCGTGCCTTGGTATGCTCATTACATCCAAAGACTAGCCGCGACCGCAGATGAGGGCAACTCCATAGACGTGAAGATTTTGTGAAATGTTCTTCACCGCCTAGTGCATGTTGTGGGTCGGTTTCCCTATCCGAGAACTTTATGAACAAAGGCAAGACCGGTTCGAATACCTTCCTCGTCGATACCATGACCCAGACCAGGGCGCACGAGTGTGTCTATTTCGACACCGCAATCGCGCAACGTGGTGGCCGCCGTTTCCATTTCGGAGACCGCCAAAAGTTCGTCCGAATCGCCATGCACCATGACCACCGGCGGCCTGGAGCGGATTTCATCCTTCAACGTTTCGGGTGATTCCATACGCCCCGAATAGCCGACGATACCCGCAATGGCTTTTTCACGACGGGGCGCCGTAAACAGGGACATCATGGTGCCCTGCGAGAACCCGATCAGGACGAGCTTGTCCTCGGTCAGCCCGTGACGTGCGAGCTGCGCGGTCACGAAATTATCGAAAATCTCGCCGGTCGAGCGGATCGCCGCCAATCGGTCCGCGGGATCCTGCATCCAGACGTCGTACCACTGAAACCCCATCGGCGCGCCGTCGCAACGATAAGGCGCATCGGGCGAAATAAAGGCCGCATCTGGCACGACCTGGGCAAAATACTGCGCCAGCGAAATCAGATCCTGGCCGTTCGCGCCATAGCCATGGACGAAAATTACAAGCTGTTTGGCCGGGCCACCTGACGCAGGGGCAACTTCGGGGCCGGAGAGTTCGGGTAGATCGCTCATCGAAAGGTCCATTGTTTATGAAGTTCAAAGATATTGTTCATTTCCCGCCTGTTATACGGATACGGGGCGTACTGAGATAGTGATGCCACAGGATACGTGCGGCAACGCTGCGCCAGGGGCGCCAGGCTTCGCCAATGTCAGTCAATTCCGCCGGATCGGGACGCGCCGCCAGCCCCTTTATGCCGTGGGCTGCCGCCTGGAGCGCAATATCACCGACCGGCCAGACATCCGGGCGCATCAGCGCCATCAGCAGATAGACATCTGCGGTCCATGCCCCGATCCCCTTCACCTGAATCAGTTGTGCGCGCACGTCATCGTCTCCCATGCGGCCGAGCCGGTCGAGGCGCAGCGACTGGTCCAGCAGGCATTCGGATAGATGATGGATATAGCGGGTCTTCTGACGACTGACGCCAGCAGCGCGATATTCCTCATCGCGGAGCATCAGCATTTTTTCGGGGCTGAGTTCGACGGCCGTCGCCGCCAGCCGGTCATACGCCGCCCGCGCAGAAGCCAGCGAAACCTGTTGTTCGAGGATCAGCAGAACCAGTGTCTCAAACCCGCGCGGACGCCGCCAGATCGGCGGTTTCCCGAATTTCGCGATGACCGCGCCCAGATCGGGGTCGCGGTGTGTTAGTATGGTTAACGCTTTGTTAAACGTCGCAAGGGTAAGTCGCCTGTTCATCGGAATAACCCGGCTGCTGGTGGATCTCGCCGCCCTGTCCCCACGACGTAAATTCGATCTCATAGAAATGATAATATGGCAAAAAGTAAAACGGCATCAGAGGTAACACGGTTCGCACCAAGCCCGACCGGTTACCTTCACATCGGCCACGCCTTTTCGGCGCTGACCGCCTATCACGCCCGCGGAAAGGGCGGGTCATTTCACCTGCGTATCGAGGATATCGATCCGGTGCGGTGCAAGGATGAATTTACCGACGCGATACTCGAAGACCTGAAATGGCTCGGGCTCGAATGGGAAACACCGGTACGCAAGCAGTCCGATCATATGGCGGATTATGAAAAGGCGCTGCAGAAGCTGACGCTGAAAGGGCTACTCTATCCCTGCTTCTGTACCCGGACGGAAATCAAGGCAGAGATTGTCAAGTCCGGACACGCGCCGCACGGTCCTGACGGGCCGGCCTATCCGGGCATCTGCCGCAATTTGTCTGACGAAAAACGCGAAGATCGCATGGATGACGGCGAGGCATATGTCCGCCGGATCGATATGAAAGGCGCGACTGCCATCGCCGGCCCGCTGGGCTGGAAGGATCTCGGTATGGGCATGAACAAGGCCCAGCCGGAAAAATTCGGCGACGTCGTCCTGGCGCGCAAGGATGTGCCAACCAGCTACCATCTCGCAGTCACAGTCGACGACCACCTGCAGGGGGTCACCCTTGTCACCCGCGGTGCCGATCTCGCGCCGTCGACGGATATCCACCGCCTGTTGCAGGGACTTCTGAGCTACACCCCGCCTGCTTATCACCACCACCGGCTGATCAAGGACACGACCGGCAGGCGACTGGCAAAGCGCGACCAGGATATGAGCATCCGGGCGCTGCGCGAATCCGGCTATACACCGGAAGAGGTTGTCGCAATGTCGGGTTTCGAGGGCTGACCCTGATATCTGAGCCGCAGACGAACTGTCGCATCTCAACCGCGGTCAAAAATCTGTTACAAATCATCGATAGACAGATGTGACGTCCTGATCGCCGCGATCATGACGATTTGAACAAAGCAGATGGAAAAGACGATGGCCGACGAGGTCTCCGGCACAATCGAAAAAGCACTGGCGATCAATCTCGATCCGCTGAAATACGGCACCATCGTGGAAATCGGCGCGGGACAGGAAGTCGCTCGCTCGTTCTTCCAGGCCGGCGCTGCCGCCGGGACGGTGGCCAAGACCATGTCAGCTTACGACATGAAGTTCAGCGACGAGATTTACGGCGAATCCACGGACCGGCGCTATGTTTCCCGCCCCCGGCTGGAACGTATGCTGGAACGCGAATTCGAGCTGCTGGTGTCACGCGTCAGGGAACACCGGCCCGCCGAATCTACTTTCTTTACCTTCGCCAACACGGTGGCGGCACAGGGTTTCGAAAAACGGGAAGAATGCCACGGCTGGATGGGCGTCCGCTTCCAGACCGACCCCGACCTGCCGCCCGAAGACATCATCCTGCATGTACGCATGTTCGATGACACCAATGTCGAACAGCAGGACGCGCTGGGCATTCTGGGCGTGAACCTGATCCACGGCGCCTATTTCCATGCCCACGAACCGGAACGCCTGTTGCAGGGCCTGACGGACAACCTGAAATGGGGCCGGGTCGAGGTCGACCTGATCGAATTTCGTGGCCCGACCCTGGGCAAGATCGATAACCGCCTGATGGCGCTCGAACTGGTGAAGGCCAATCTGACGCCGGCCGTTCTGTTCGACCCCTCGGGCCGGGTCGCGATCCCGTCGGAAGCGCTGTACAAGCGCAGCGTGCTCGGTATGCGCGGCGAGTTCCATCCCGTCATCGGCGAAGGCATGAAGCGGTTCGACCATGCCCGCGACCTGTTCGCGGAAAAATGCGCGGCCGGAAAACCGGCGATCCTGATGGCCGAGATGACCATGTCGGCCATCGTCAATGAAGGCGAGATAGACACGGCGGACTTCCTGGAACGGGTCAACGCGCTGACCGGTCTCGGCTTCCACGTCCTCATATCCGAATTTTTCCGCTATTTCCGTGTTCGCCAGTATCTGGCGCGGCACAGCCAGGAACCGGTCGCCTTCGTACTGGGGGTCGACGGGTTTTCCCGTATCATGCACGAGAAATTCTACGAAGGGCTGGAAGGCGGCATTCTCGAAGGGCTCGGGCGTTTATTTCCCCCGGGCACGACCGCCTATGTCTATCCGGAACACGTCGAAGACGTGCTGATTACCCTCGACGACATGCCGATGGCAGAACACTTGCAGCCGATCGTCACCTATCTTCGCGAACGCGGCCAGGTCGTCGCAGTGGACGATTTCTAGGACCTCAGTCCCTTCAGAATAACCTCGTAATCCGGATGTTCCGGCGGCATCACGCCGTGTCGGATACAGAAATCGATGACTACCAGGTTGCAGTTGAACTTGAAGTCATCGGTGTCCTCCACGATCTCCAGCGCCCGGGCGGCGGGCAGCAGACGGAATTCGGCGACTTCGCCATCGGTGTTCACCGGCTGGAAATCCGCCGGCAGTTCGAGATCCCAGCAGAACATCATGTCGGGTTTCAGCCCGAGATCATTTTCCATCGTATAGGTGATAGCGCCGACCGGGATGGCGGCACGGGCAAGATGTTCGGGCACCCCCGCCTCCTCGCCTGCTTCCTTGATGACGTTTCCCTTCAGCGTCAGCCCGACGGGCTGACCGCCGGCGATCATGTTGTCGAGCTGGCCGGGACAGACGGGGCGGTCATCGGCCCGCGTCGCGATCCAGAGTTTTACATCATTGCCGTCGCGCACGAAGCCGTTGACGTGAACGCCATAGGCCCGGCACCCCAGGAATGCCGCAGCCGCCCGTTCGATCTCGAACACATAGGGCCCACCCCACTGCCCGCCGACTGGATAGGCCTCGTCGCGCCAGCCGGTAATAACGCCGTCATCGGCGAGAGACCGCAAGACACGGCCAACCGCGACAGTCCGGTCTTCATAGCTGTTCAATCCGTCAACGAGACCGACACTGTCGGCATTCAGCGTGAAAACATCGGCGAAACCTTCCAGACGGGCCATATTCCGTCGCCGGATATGACCGACCGTCCGACCATCAACGATAAAGGGCGTATAGGCGGCCATGTCATGGGTATTGCAGCGGGCGATGTGGTCGAGGACACTCATATCTGGACGCGTCTTTCAGGCGTGTTTTCGGGGTAGGCAGAATCGGGAAAAGAACATGCTGAAACTCTATCACGGGACGACATCGGTATGCGCGGCCAAGGTGCGCCTCGTGTTGTACGAAAAAGGGATGAGCTTCGAGAGCGAAATTCTGAACCTGCAGCAGGGTGACCAGCACAAGCCCGACTATCTGAAACTAAACCCGAAAGCCGTGGTCCCCACCCTTGTGGACGACGCGCGGGTAATCACCGAATCATCCGTGATCATGTTCTATCTCGACGAGATCCAGCCCGACCCCCCGCTGATGCCGGGTGAACCATGGCGTCGCGCCCAGACCCGCTTGTGGATGAAACGGGTCGATGAATTCCTCCATCCCGGCTGCACGACGGTGACCTTTGCCACCGCCAACCGGAAGCATTTTCTGGAAACCATGACACCGGAACAGCGCGAGGAGCGCTATGCCCGCAACCCGAATGCCGAACGCCGCGCCATCCAGCGCGACTGTATCGAACACGGGCTCGATGCACCGCGGGTCGGCACGGTAGTGAAACAATACGATGAAGCCTTTGCCGATATGGAACGCCAGCTCGACGACATGAAATGGCTGTCGGGCCGTGATTTCGGCCTCGCCGATATCTGCATGATCCCCTATGTGAACCGGCTGTCATTAATTGCCATGGACAGCCTGTGGACCCGCAACCGCCCCAACGTCACAGACTGGTTCGCCCGCGTCCAGGCACGCCCATCCTTTCAGGAAGCCGTCACCCGGTGGATGACCGATGACGACCACGATCGCTTCATCGTGCCGCGCGACGAGGTCGAGGGGAAGCTGTGGGAAGTGCGGGCGGTATAGGAGTATGCCAACGTGCGGGCCATAATGCCGCATTGCACTCTCCGGAAATCCGTTTCATAGTCTGACCATGTCGTCTGCCCTGCCCGTCCTGATTGTTATCGCAGCACTCGCCACCTTTGGCGCGCTGGCGTTCGGCCTTGTGTCCATGGTGCGCGGTGGCGAGTTCAATGCCCGGAATTCCAACAGATTCATGCGGTTACGGGTACTTCTGCAGCTGGCGGCGCTGATTCTGATCGGGGTCGCGTTCCTGTTCTCGAGCAAGTAAAAGCGCGGCCGGACCAGGCTTCAACGCTTAACCGGCGCTTCCTTCGCAATCGCAGCATTCATTACCGAAACTTGACAACCGGCGCGACTCTAGTAGTTTTCGCACCTGCGAGATAACGCCCTTCCAGACGCGCTCCTGTCGGCAGCAAATGGCGCATGGAAAGGCCCTCAAAACCGGTGGCTGCCCCCATATCTGAGAGAAATTGACCGATGAAACTCCTCGTCGCCGTCAAACGGGTGATCGATTACAACGTCAAGGTTCGCGTCAAAGCGGACGAGACCGGCGTTGAGACCGCCAACGTTAAAATGTCCATGAACCCATTCGACGAAATTGCCGTCGAAGAAGCGGTTCGCCTGCTCGAAGCCGGAACTGCGACCGAAGTGATCGCCGTGTCCATGGGTGTTCAGCAGTGCCAGGAAACAATTCGCACAGCCCTTGCCATGGGCGCCGACCGCGGCATCCATGTGAAAACCGACGAAGAGCTGCAGCCGCTGGCCGTCGCCAAGCTGCTGGCGAAGATCGTCGAGAAGGAATCACCCGACGTGGTGATCCTCGGCAAACAGGCAATCGACGACGATTCCAACCAGACCGGCCAGATGCTGGCAGGCCTGCTGGGCTGGTCGCAGGGCACATTCGCCTCGAAGATCGACCTTGCCGAGGGCAAGGCGAACGTAACGCGCGAAGTCGATGGCGGGCTGGAAACGCTCGCCATCAACGTGCCTGCAATCATCACCACCGATTTGCGCCTGAACGAGCCGCGCTACGCATCGCTGCCGAACATCATGAAGGCGAAGAAAAAACCCATCGAGGAGATGAGCCCCGAAGACCTCGGCGTGGACGTCGCGCCGCGCCTGACGACGCTCAAAGTCACCGAGCCCGCGAAGCGCGAAGGCGGCGTAAAGGTGGAATCGGTCGCCGAACTTGTCGACAAACTTAAAAATGAAGCGGGAGTCATCTGATGGCAGTCCTGGTCGTCGCCGATCACGATAATTCGGCAATCGTTCCCATCGTTCTGAACACCGTCACCGCCGCCGCCGCTATTTCCGGCGACGTGCATGTGCTGGTTGCCGGAGAAGGCAGTGGCGCCGGCGCTGCCGTCGAAGCCGCAAAGATCGCGGGTGTTTCCAAGGTGATCGCTGCTGACAGCGCCGCCTACGCGCACCAGCTGGCCGAAAGCATAGCCCCCCTGGTCGTCGGCCTTGCGGGCGGATACAGCCATATCCTGTTCCCGTCCAACACGTCGGGCAAGAATATCGCACCGCGCGTCGCCGCGCTGCTCGATGTCGCGCAGATTTCCGATATCGTCGAGGTCGTGTCGGAAGACACCTTCGTGCGCCCGATCTATGCCGGCAATGCCATGGCGACCGTCCAATCGTCGGATTCGGTGAAAGTCATCACGGTGCGCGGCACGGCATTCGCCGCCGCCGAAGCCGAAGGCGGCACAGCCGCCGTTGAAGCCGTCGACGCTGCAGAGGATCCCGGTCTTTCAAGCTTCGTCGGCCAGGAACTTACCAAGTCGGAACGGCCCGAACTGACTGCGGCCCGGGTGATCATCTCGGGCGGGCGCGGTCTGCAATCCGGCGAAAATTTCGAGATCATCGAAAAGGTTGCCGACAAGCTCGGCGCGGCCGTCGGCGCGTCACGTGCCGCTGTCGACGCCGGATACAAGCCGAACGATTACCAGGTCGGCCAGACCGGCAAGGTCGTCGCTCCGGAACTGTATATCGCGGTCGGTATTTCAGGTGCGATCCAGCATCTCGCGGGCATGAAGGATTCCAAGGTCATTGTCGCGATCAACAAGGACGAGGAAGCGCCGATCTTTACGGTCGCCGATTACGGTCTTGTGGGCGACCTGTTCAAGATCGTGCCCGAACTGGACGAAGAACTCGAAAAACAGGGCATTACAGCCCGCTGACAATTCGGGCGGGGCAATACCGCCTCCGCAAAAATACGATGGCAGTGTGTCATTTTTCCCGGGCACGCCGATAACACAATCGGCGGGCGCCGGAGAATAAACATAGGAGAACAGTTAGTGTCTGACATTCACGATCCGGGGGCCACTCCCGAAGCCATGAGCATCAAGAAAATCGGCGTGATCGGCGCAGGGCAGATGGGATCCGGTATCTCTCATGTTGCGGCCGTTGCCGGCATCGATGTCGTTATGAGCGATATTTCGCAGGAGCAGCTCGACAAGGCCATCGCGACGATCGACCGCAACCTGGAACGCCAGGTACAGCGTGAAAGAATCAGCGTCACCGATAAACAGGATGCGCTTGAGCGGCTGTCCGGCTCGACCGAATATGCCGCATTGAGTGAGTGCGATATCGTGATCGAAGCCGCGACCGAGAACGAAAGCGTCAAACGCGAGATCTACAAGGCAATGATCCCGTCACTGCGCCCCGACACCATCATCGCGTCGAACACGTCATCGATCTCGATCACCCGTCTCGGCGCGACCACCGACCGGCCCGAACGCTTCATGGGGATGCATTTCATGAACCCCGTGCCGATCATGCAACTGGTCGAACTGATTCCCGGCATCGCTACCGACAAGGCGACACATAAAATCGTCGAGGGCCTGACATACCGTCTCGGCAAGACCCCGGTCATCTCGGAAGATTTTCCCGCTTTTATCGTCAATCGCATCCTGCTGCCGATGATCAACGAAGCCGTTTACACGCTGCATGAAGGCATCGGGTCGGTTGAAGATATCGATACGGGCATGAAGCTCGGCGCGAACCATCCGATGGGCCCGCTGGAACTCGCCGATTTTATCGGCCTGGATACCTGCTTTTCAGTCATGCAGGTGCTCTATGACGGGCTTGCCGACAGCAAGTACCGGCCCTGCCCGCTGCTTGCCAAATACGTCGAAGCCGGTTGGCTCGGCCGCAAGACCGGCAAGGGTTTTTACGATTATTCCGGCGACCAGCCGGTGCCGACCCGCTGATCGCGGCCGACAAGACAACAAAAACCCCCGGGTGCTGCCCGGGGGTTTTTTTATGAGTAAATCCGGAAAGCGTGCCCTACTCGGCTGCCTGTGTCGGCACCGCTGCCATATCCGGTTCCCACCGACCGTCGCCTTCCAGCGCCATTGCGGCCGGCATAACATCCTTTGCAAAACGTTCCATCGACGCGACGGTCATGTCATGCGGCATGCTGCCGATCTGGAACATACCGAGGAAATACCCCAGCCCGACATCCGCATGGCAAGCTGCCAGCTTTTCGCGGACCGTGTCGGCACTGCCGACAATGATCACGTCACGTTCCATCAGCGTCTCGATCGTCAGGCTCGATAACAGGCTGGACTTGGTTTTCAGCACGCGTTTGTAGGAATCGATCGACATGTATCCCGGCGGCAGCAGCATGGTTACCGGGTAGCGCAGCAGCTTGTTGAAGAACAGCTCCACGTGGGGGCGCGCCTCTTCGATTGCCTGCTCATCTGTTTCGCCGACATAGATCGGCGCCGCCCAACCGAGCTGCTCCGACGTCGCCGTATAGCCGTGATCATGTGCAACCTGACGATAGGCGTTGTGAAAACGCACGACGTTCTGGAACGGCGAATAGGTCTGCAGGTAGGTGTATTTTCGATCGGGATGCGCCGCCCATTCGATGGTTTCGGTCGACCCCTGGCTCGGCACCCAGACCGGCGGATGCGGATCCTGAAAGGGCCGCGGCCACGTGTTCGCGTATTCGAAATGATAATGTTTCCCCTCGAATGCGAAGGGACCGTCTTTGGTCCATGCCTGGATGACAAGGTCATGCGCTTCATGGAAACGTTCATGGCTGACCGCCGGGTTGGCGCCCATCGAGTAATATTCGCAGCCCAGCCCGCGCACCATGCCACTGATCAGACGCCCGCCGGTGATGCAGTCAATCATGGCATGTTCTTCGGCAAGCGTCTGGGGGTGGTCTCGGATACCGAACGCATTACCGAGAATGGCGATCTTGACCCGCTCGGTCTGGCGCGCCAGGGCCGCCGCCATCACCACGGGCGACGGCATCAGACCATAGGCATTCTGGTGATGCTCATTGACGCAGACCCCGTCAAACCCGAGTTCCTCGGCATATTCGAGCTCGTCCAGGTACTTGTTGTACAGCTCGTGACCCTTCACCGGGTCAAAGTTGGTATTCGGGTATGTCACCCAGCAGGTGTCGTATTCCTGATCGTAATCCTGATCGATGCAGGCATATGGCATCAGGTGAAAGAGAAAGACCTTCATCGGTGGCTCCCGTAATTCGTCATTCGCTTATTCCGCTGCAACTTTTTCGCCGGCACCGAGCTGCTTTACCGCCGGCATCACGTGTTCGGCGAAACGCTTCATGCTGGCGACGGTCATGTCATGGGACATGGAGGCGATCTGGAACATGCCGAGGAAGCTTCCGACCCCGGCTTCTCGCTGGCAATATTCCAGCCGCTTGCGCACCGTATCGGGGCTGCCGCAGATGACGATACCGCTATCGATCAGTTCTTCCAGCGTTCGCGACTTGGACATACCGCCCTTATGCTTCATCACGTTCTTATATGACCGCAGGCTGAGATAGCCCGGCGGGAGAAGCATTTCTGGTGTCATGCGCAGGAATTTATTGAAGAACGCTTCCACGTGCGGCCGCGCTTCTTCCCTGGCCTTTTCGTCGGTTTCACCCACGTAAATCGGCGCTGCCCAGCCGACCTGAGAATCCTGCGCTTCGTAGCCGTATTTATCGCGCGCGACATCGCGGTACATCTGCAGGAACTTCTTCACCGCTTCGAACGGGCTGTAGGTCTGCAAATAGGTGTATTTGTGATCGGGATGCGCCGCCCATTCAATGGTCTCGAGGGAGCCCTGAGACGGGCACCAGATCGGCGGGTGCGGTTTCTGGAACGGACGTGGCCACACATTCACGTATTCGAAGTGAAAATGTTTTCCCTCGAACGCAAACGGGCCTTCCCGGGTCCACGCCTGGATGACGAGGTCATGCGCTTCGTGGAACCGTTCGTGACTGACAGCCGGGTTGGCGCCCATTGAATAATATTCCGCCCCGATACCGCGCACCATACCGCTGATCAGGCGGCCACCGGTGATGCAATCGATCATGGCGTGTTCTTCGGCGAGTGTCAGCGGATGTTCGCGAATGCCGAAAGCATTGCCGAGCACCGCGATCTTGACCCTGGACGTGCGCCGCGCCAGCGCAGAGGCCGGCACGATCGGCGACGGCATCAGTCCATAGGCATTCTGATGATGTTCGTTGACGCAGACTCCGTCGAAACCAAGTTCCTCACCCATCTCCAGTTCGTCGAGATAGGTGTTGTAGAGGTAATGCCCCATCTTGGGATCGAAATTGGAATTTGGATAGACTACCCAGGATGACTTGTACTGTTTGTCATAGTCCAGATCGAGACACGCATATGGCATCAAGTGGAACAGAAAACACTGCATGGCCGCTTCCCCGGTTGATGAGCTTGCAAGTGATTATACCGGGTTTGGACCGGAACAAAACCTGGCGTGAGCCAAGCCAATGAACACACCCCGCATGATCAAATAAAAAGCAGAACCTGCTTATTATTTACGCATGAACTTGCACACCCCCATCGGAACGCACACAAAACCCGAAATAAATATTTCTGAAAAAATTAATAGACGTTAAAGGCGTTGTTAGTTACTTTTACTTGCTTGTTGCGGAAACCAGAGTAGACGCCATGAGCACTCCAGAACATATCATACTGACTTCGCACCCACCGGGGGAAAGCGGTAAGGCTTCTCCGATCAACTGGGGCGCCAGTGATCCTGCCGAACGCGGCCCGATCATTGGAACGGTCACCGATACGGCAACGCGGAACACGATCGGTACCCATTCGGGCAGTTATTCCGTCTATCTGGCAGCATCTGTCGCCGCCGGGCGGCTGAATCCCGACTTCAAGCCTGATTTGCACAACACGTCGCCAATCGTCGCGATTGGCCCGTATCCGCAATGGTCCGAACCGGGCAAGATCGTCTCGATAGATCCCTTCGGGCATATGATCACCGAATATTTCTCCGAACAGCTGGCCGCCGGAATCAATATCCGGCCGACAATCGCCGTCACCCAGGCGAGGCTGTCGATGCTGGAATTGCGCGAAGCCATCACCCACGGACGTCTGAAGGCCGACGGCAAAATCCTGATGGAAAACGGCGACGTCCATGTCACCAAGATCGCGGTCGACCCCGTCTGGCACCTACCGGGGATGGCCAAGCGGCTTGGCTGCGATACCAGCACCCTGCGCCACGCCCTGTTTACCTATACCGGCGGGATGTATCCGGAACTCGTCACCCGGCATGACCTCGAAGTTTTCCTGCCGCCGATCGGTGGCGTTTCCGCCTATATCTTTGGTGACCCGACGACCCTTGCGGATAAATCCGTCCCGCTGGCCTGCCGCGTGCACGATGAATGCAACGGCTCGGACGTGTTCGGCTCCGACATCTGCACCTGCCGCCCGTATCTGACGCACGGAATCGAGATATGCGTGGAAATGGCACAACAGGGCGGCAACGGCCTTGTCGTCTATAACCGCAAGGAAGGCCGCGCCCTTGGCGAGGTCACGAAGTTCCTCGTCTACAATGCCCGCAAGCGTCAGGAAGAAGGCGATAACGCCGCCAAGTATTTCGAGCGGACCGAGTGTGTTGCCGGTGTTCAGGATGCGCGGTTCCAGGAACTGATGCCCGATATCTTCCACTGGCTCGGCATCCAGCGGCTCGACCGCTTTGCGTCGATGAGCGACATGAAGCACGACGCGTTATTCGGTCAGGGTATCGAAATCGGCGAACGCATCGATCTGCCGGAAGAACTCATCCCGGAAGACGCGCAGGTCGAAATGGAAGCGAAGAAAGCGGCGGGCTACTTCACGCAGTCCGACGTGAAGGACGCGGAAGCCCTGAAAAACGTCAAAGGGCGCGAATTGCTGTGAGCGCCCCCGCGAGCCAGGCCGCTGCTGCCGACCCGGCAGCGGCTGTCCACGATATTATGACCCCCGAGGCTGTCAGGACCCGCTGCGGCGAAATCCTTGCCGCCGGCCTCGATGGAGAACTGACCTGGTTCAGCGTCGATCCGACACGTTTCAAGGAAACCGCCGAGCGCGTCGTCGCAGAAATCCGCACCAACTATCCGGCGCTGGATGTCCCTTGTCACAGCCGCTGGCGGCATTTCGAATTCAATGGCGTAGATCTGTGGGCGGAACGCGCAGCGCAGGCCGGCCTCGACGGGACCGCTCTCGCGGCTGCCGCGGGTGACCTTGCAATTATCTCCGTTTTGCTGGATGCAGGCGCAGGCCCCGACTGGGCTTATACCGACACGGATACCGGGCTTCGGCTCGGACGTTCAGAAGGGCTCGCCCTCGCAAGCCTGAGATTGTTCGAGGCAGGCATCCTGAGCAACGATCCGAGTGATCCCCTGCGCGCGGATGCGGATGCGCTGATGGCTCTAACCCCGGAACAACTGGGCGAGGCATTTCAAGTCACCCCGGAGAACCCGCTTGTGGGGCTGGAACAGCGCGCCGGTCTGCTCGGAAAACTGGGCCAGGCCGTCACCGGTCGACCGGATGTCTTTGGCGCAACCGGTGCTGTCCGGCCCGGTAATATCCTTCTCTGGCTAGGCACACGCCAATCCATTCAGGCCCGCGATATTCTGATCGCGCTGCTCGACACGCTGACCGAAATCTGGCCGTCACCGGTGCGTATCGGTGACATTCCCCTGGGCGATGTCGGCCGGCATCCAGCGATTTCACGCACGAATTCTTCGGACGGTATCGTGCCATTTCACAAACTGTCGCAATGGCTGTCCTATTCGCTGATCGAGCCGTTGCAACAATCGGGGACAACAGTCACCGATCTGGACGGGCTGACCGGCCTCGCCGAATACCGGAATGGGGGGCTGCTTATCGATACCGGCGCCCTGTCACTGAAAGACCCGGCGCTGTCCGAACGGGCACACCCGCCATCGAGCGAACTGATCGTCGAATGGCGGGCGTTGACCGTCGCGCTGCTCGACCGGATTGCCGATGATGCGCGTGCAATACTCGGCATGAATGCCGAAACGCTGCCGCTGGCAAGTGTCCTGCAGGGCGGGACCTGGTCTGCCGGCCGTCGGATCGCCACCGAACTACGCGACGGCGGCGGGCCGCCACTGATCATTCAAAGCGACGCAACCGTGTTCTAGGGGAAATACCGTGACCAACCAGACCATCCGGGCGACGAACGCCACCATCGAAGTCGTCAACCACCCGTTGGTGCAGCATAAGCTTACACTGATCCGCGACAGTAAAACGGACTCCGCGCTGTTCCGAAGCGGTCTGCGCGAAATCAGCCAGTTGCTGGCCTACGAAGTATGTCGCGACCTGGAGCCTGAAAAGGTGGAAATCAATACGCCGCTGGAATCCATGAGCGGGACACGGGTCGATGGTGGAAAACTCTGTCTCATCTCTATTCTGCGGGCCGGCAACGGCCTGCTCGACGGAATGCTGGACCTGATGCCGACCGCCGGCGTCGGCCATATCGGGCTGTACCGGGATCCCGATACCCATGTGCCGGTGGAGTACTACATCAAGCTGCCGGAACAGCTTGAAGAACGCCTCTGTATCGTCGTTGACCCGATGCTGGCGACGGGCGGGTCAGCCACCGCCGCCGTTCAGCGGCTAAAACAGGCAGGTGCGAAACGCATCAAGTTCGTTTGCGTGGTTGCCGCACCGGAAGGCGTCGAAGTGTTTACGAAAGCGCACCCGGACGTGCCAATCATTACCGCGTCGATCGACCGTGAACTGGATGATCAGGCCTATATCCGCCCGGGTCTCGGCGATGCGGGTGACCGGATGTACGGCACGAAGTAACACCTGGCGAAGGGGCTTCTATTACAGATAGCCGTTGTCACGGTACCAGTCGGCAGATTCTGTCAGGGCCCGCGCGGCCGGACGCGGGGCGTAGCCCAGTTTTTCGCGTGCCTTGTCCGATGAATAATACATATGCTTCGCCGCCATCTTCAGTGCATCGACCGTCACCACCGGCTCCCGGCCGCTGACGCGTGAGATCTTTTCCGCGAGCCAGGCAACCGGAAGAAGCGGGGCACGCGGCAGTTTCAGCCACGGACCGGACCGCCCCACATGATCCGTGACCGTCTGTATGATATCGCGCAGGGTCATGTTGTCGCCGCCCAGAATATACCGCTCTCCAATTTCACCCTTGTCATAGGCCAGTATGTGGCCCTCGGCCACATCGTCGACATGAACCGCGTTCAGCCCGGTATCAAGATATGCCGGCATCCGGCCCTTTGCGGCATCCAGCACGATCCGTCCCGTCGGCGTCGGCTTGATATCGCGCGGCCCGAACGGGGCCGACGGGTTGACGATAACGACGGGCACGGATTCATCACGCACCAGTCGCATCACTTCCTCTTCAGCCAGGAACTTGGATTTTTTATAATGACTGATCATGTCATCGACGGTCGCGACTGACGTCTCGTCGGCGATTCCGGTGCCGGGTAACGGATAGAGAACAGCGACGGAGCTGGTGTAAACGAAGCGGCTTACCCCGGCATCACACGCCGCCCGGATCAGATCACGTGTGCCGTCCACGTTTGCGCGGTACATCGATGCCCCGCCATCGGGCACCCAGAGCCGGTAATCCGCTGCGACGTGAAAGACCGCATCGCACCCCGCAACAGCGGGTTTAAGGGTTTCTGGTTGGGCAAGGTCGCCTTCGACGATCTCGACCGAGAGCCCTTCAAGGTTACGGCGGTCGCTGGTGGGCCTGACGAGGACGCGGATATCGTGGCCGTCCGCGGCCAGACGCCTGGCGACTGCGGACCCGACAAAACCCGATGTTCCGGTCACAAGCGCACGCATCCCGCTAGCCCTTTGGTTCGCGCAACCTGCGCATCAGGTCGCTGATATTGATGATGGTAAAGATCAATGTACCGATGGTGCCGGCAACAAAGAAACCCCATGTCCCGGTCAGCCAGATAATCGGCAGGATCAAATAGATCCCGTCCTCGGCTTCAATGCGGCCAATCTGCGGATAGGGGTCCGGTGCGACGCCCGTCCACGTTTCGACACGGAACTGCAGCATCATGTTGATAACGATAAAGACCATCGCACCGCCCGCCAGGAATAGCGCCCAATCTCCCGCACCGTTCCGCCATTCGGCATACCCCATGCCGAGAAACATCGTTCCGTAACAGGCCGTGCCGGTCAGGGAATCGTACATTGCGCCAATAGGGGATGTTTTGCCGCTCTGGCGTGCCAGTTCACCATCCATGTGGTCGATAAAACGCGCGATGGTCACAAGTCCCGCCGCCCAGAGCGGCGCCGAGCCTTCTCCCCAGGCGAACAACACCGAGGCGGCGAGCCCGAGGATCAGGCTCAGGGTCGTGATATGGTTTGGCGTAACCGGTGTATTGATCAGCGGGCGCACAAGAATTGCACAGATCGCCTGATCATAAGGGACAAGCTGGCCCGGCGCCTTCTCGGTCATGACTCGGTTTCTCGGTCCGGCCAGAGCTGCATCAATGCCGGCAGAACAACCAGCGTACAGACCAGCGTAAGCCCAATAGACAGCACCAGTAATTCGCCCATGCTTGCGGTGCCACGATGACTGGACACCGCAAGGCTCCCGAAAGATGCGATCGTGGTCAGCGAGCTGAAAATGACCGCCCGCGGCGTGGTGGTCGAAAACGCCGCCGCGCCGGAGTGTTCTTCCCGCGCGCGGGAAACAAGGTGTATGCCGCTGGCAACTCCCAGCCCCATCAGCAGCGGCAGCACAATCACGTTGGCAAAATTAAACGGCATCGACAGCAACACCGTCGCTGCAACTGTATAAAACGCTGCCAGCACCAGGGGGATAAGGACCAGCAACGTATCCCGCACGGATCGCAGCACCAGGAAGATCATCAGCGTAACGGCGAAAACCGAAATCAGAGCGGCGGTAACAACCGAGTTGACGACTGCTCGCCCCGCTTCGAGAATTTCCAACGGGCTGTCCGTCGCACCCGGCGCAACCGCGCGCACGGCCTGGACAAAGCGCTTGAGCGCCTCGGGGTCTTCGAGATTTTCCACCGGGTACACCTGAACCCGGGCCCGCCCGTTCGGCGCAAGATAACGATACAGAATTTCCGGCGGCAAATCTTTCAACGTGACAGGACCGGCATCCAGCGTTTTTTTCAGGCGCTCCACCTGCGGCAAAAAATAGCGGAAAACAGCTGTTTCAAACGCTAACTGCTTCTCCGCGCTCTCCAGCGCCCCAAAGGCGGCACGCAGCCGGGCCGACGCTGCCGCAAGCTCGGGCAGGTCGTGGGCTGCGCCACGCACAAGCGTATCAGCCAGGGTCGCGAATGATTTTTCCCTCTCCGCAGCATCGATTTTCTCTGCCGGGCCGTTGAGCCGGAGCGGCGCCAGAAAGATATTCAGATCGTCGATCATCGCGAGTTTTGCCGCCTGCTCGGTCGGCACAAGATCGGTCGCGGTCACGGTCTTGTCGACCTCAGGGAGCTTGCGAAGTTCGTTCGCCGCCTCATAAGCACCGGACAACGACGGCGCAAGCAGTTCAATCGTATAGGGCGACGACCCTGCCGTAGCAGCAAGATCGCGGAAGGTACTGACGGATTCGGTCGACGGGTCGCGCAGTTTGATGGGATCGAGATCGAACCGGGCGAATGGAACGGCGGCAGCTGCCGCGCCACCGAGAATGAGCGCTGCGATCGCGATACGCCGGTCCGGCAGGCGCGGCGGCTTTTGCGCCTTGGGCGCGGTCACCATCTCGCCCGGTGGAAATGCCGTCAGAAAGGCCGGAATTACCGTGAAAGTGGCAATGAAGGCGATGAACATGCCGACACCCGCAATCAGGCCCAGTTCCGACAGGCCGCGATAGTCGGTCGGCACGAACGAGAAGAACGAAATAGCCGCAGCAATCGCGCATAGGCCAAGCGGCCACGCCAATCCGCGCCCCGTGCGCCGTAATGCCTCATCCGGAGCAACGCCGAGATCATCTGAACTCATCCGCTCCTCGCGGAACCGCAGCGCAAAGTGGATTCCGAAATCCACACCAAGACCAATAAACAGGACAGCGAACGCAACTGAAACCAGATTCAGATGACCGATCGCCAGGGTCGTAAATCCCGCCGTCCAGACAAGCCCGACGATCAGAGCCGCGAATATCGCAAGCACCAGGCGCAACGAACGGATACCCCATGCCAGCAGCAGCCCGACCAGCACCAGACTGACAAGCCCGGCATTTTTCGCCCCTGTCGTGACACTTTCAAGCTCTTCGGTCGAAATCACGACGCCACCGGTCAATCGCACCGTCACGCCGTTCTCAGGTGTCAGGCCGGACTCCCGCGCAATCGAGCGAATACGCTCCATCGCTTCGGCCGCGGGCGAGAGCGATGTGAAATCAACACGGGGCTGGGTGATGATCACACGCCGCGTGCTGCCTTCATCCTGCTGCCCCCCGATCAAAGCGCGCCAGGACAGGGCCGCGGGTGCTCCCTGTTCAATGGAGGTCGCAACGGCCGTCAGACTGTCCAGTACAGTTGCGAGACGTGCCGCCTGATCCTTGTCCTCGACACCGTCAACGGCATCGGTCAGCACAGTACCCAGACCACGCAGCGAAGGATCGCCCGAAAGTTTGACGAGAAATGCCTGAGAATCGGCGATTTCATCAGACAGGTCCTCGAGAGCCTCCCGGTCGAGATAGAGAAGACCGTTTCGCACAAAGAAGGGGTTTGTCTCCGGCGAGAAAACGAGGGGGAAACTTTCCCGGTCGGCGCGAAGTTTTGTCGCGAGTATCGCGGTCGCCTCGTCGGCACGATCGGGCAGGTCTGCATCTACGACGATCGCGACATTGTCGGAAAGCACCGGAAATGCCTCCCGGAACGCCTTGTAGCGTTGGCGAAATGGCAGATCTTCAGAGATCATGCCAGCAGTATCGGTATCGATCTTCAGGTTTCCAGCTGCGTAAAATCCGGAAAGAGCGGTCAGAACCAGCGCCCCGGCAAGCACGACCCAGGGTGACATCTGGCCATAGGAAACAATTGCCGCCATGAAATTTCCGAACGGACTGGAGTCCCCCTCACCGGCACTGATGCGCGGCCCCGACATCAGCGGTTTCGCCGCACGTGTCCCGCGGCTTCCCAGATGGCATAAAGCAGGTAAAGCGGCGTGCCGATACCGGCAGCGGCGATAAAGGGCGGCATCGCCCCAATCCAGGTAATCGGCCCGACAGCATAGAGCGTGTCTTCTATTTCGAAGCCGCCGCGAACAGTCTGTTCAGTGGTTTCCTTGCCATAGACCGTTTCCTGCCACAGACGGATCGAAAAAATCAGCGCAACCGAGACGCCCGCGGCGATACCGCATGGCACCGCTCAGTCGCCGAGCCAGGTATCGCGCAGACCGTACCCGGCGCCGATAAACATCGCGCAATAGCTCGACATCGCCCCGACATGGTCGAAATAGTGGCCGAAAGTACTGGTCTTGCCGGTTGCCCGCGCAAACTCGCCATCGACATGGTCCATCCACACGGCGATCATGAACAGGAACGACCCGCCGAGCATCGCTGACCACGAGCCTTCAGCGTAGAGAAAGCCGGACGCTATGCCCACCACCATGCCAAGCGCCGTCAGTGCATTGGGCGAAACAGGCAAACCTTTGATGACACGCACAACAGATTTAGCAATGCGTTGATCATAGGCAATCACGGGTTTTGGGCCGGGCCCTGATTTATCTGTGCTGATCGCCATACCACTCCGTTCGGACACAGCTTTAGAGGATGCGGTGAATCGTGTAAATCACGCAGCTTGCTTGCTGCTTACGGACCGCCGTCATACCATAATTGAAAAGAGGAAACGCTGATATTCACACTCAGCCATACAATGCCGGTGAATACTGAAAAACCCAGCCTGAACCAAGCACAGATCTGGCAGGGATTGTTACTGAAGGCGGAAAATCCGGTTCCCTTTCTCGATGCGATGAGCGCGTGCACGGTCATTGACCGGGGCGATAACTGGCTGCTGCGGAATTTTACCCTTCGGGGCGAGGAAATGCAGGAGCGCGTTACGTTTGAGCCGAAAAACCGTGTGACGTTCGAGCGCACGAAAAGCAGTGCAATGGGCACCATCCTGAACGAAATCGTTACTCTGGACGACGGGGATATGGGGCTTCGCTTTACATTTACGCTCGACGTTGACGGGCTGGTCGATGGCAGCCGGGAAGAGACAGAATTCGCGGAACGCATGTCCCGGAGTTATTTTCAGGGCGTGGGCAGCACCCTGGCAGAGATCCGGCGGCAGGTGGAATCCGGCGAGATGAATACCCCATAAGGAAGACAATAGGCATCGTTTCAGATAGATTTCAGGTCTGGATGTCAGCTTGACCGCGGAGATTTCGATATGACGGCGTTAAAACGTATCAGCGGACTACACCATTATGCCTATCGTTGCCGAAACGCGGAGGAAACACGCAGTTTCTATGAGGATCTGCTTGGTCTGCCGTTGGCGCATGTGATTCAGGCAGACACCGTTCCCAGCACCGGCGCCTTCAACCCCTACGTACACCTGTTCTTCGAATATGCGGATGGCAGCTATATCGCGTTTTTCGATCTGGGCGATGAAACTTCATGTACCCCGGACCCTGAAACCCCGTCCTGGGTAAATCATTTCGCCATGCAGGTGAAAACCGTCGCAGAAGTCGAGGAATGGAAAAAACGGCTTGAAGCCGCGGGTATCGATGTCGTCGGGGTAACCGACCACGAATTCGTCAAATCGGTCTATTTTTTCGACCCCAACGGCATCCGCCTCGAGATCACCTGCGAGGTGATCGGCGAAAGCGAACGCCAGACCCATCGTGACGAAGCGCATGCGGCACTAAAGGCATGGACGGACACCCGCCCTGCACCGCAGACGGAATTCTACCAGTTCAAAAAAGACACCATCGACGCCTGATTATTGCCAGCCGGAGCTGCAATCAATCAGCAAGGTTCGCTGTGACCTGCTCAACCCATTCTGCCGATGCACCGGTCGTTTCAAGCTCGGCCCGTGCCTGCGCCCTTGTCTGAAGAACAGATCCGATCACGTTCGGGTTGTCGCCTTCGGCAGGCTGGCAGCAGGCTTCCATGCGAACGCCATTTGGGTCCATGAAATACATTGATACCAGCCCGGGAAGTATATCTACCGGACCATCATAATCGACACCTGCCGCGCCCAGGCGTTGGCGCAGCGCTTCCATCTGGTCGGGGGTTACCGTGAAGGCGCAATGCTGCATGCCGCCGATGTCATCCCGATCGGATGGTTTCTTTTCACCCTTTGGAATTTCGAAATAGGCGAGCAGGCTGTCATTTCCCATATCAAAGAAATAATGCCGGATTTCCTCGTAAGGCGGATTTCCCCGGTTTCCAGGCCCGATACCGACACCGGGCGGGACCTTCATCGCATGTACCAGTGGCATGCCGACAACATTGACGAAAAAATCCGTCGTCATCTGCATATCTTCGGTAGTGAGCGCCAGATGATGAATGCCGCGGGATGCCAGTGGATACGCGGTTCCCGTCGAAATACCTGTCGCTGTGCCTGTATCGGGCATTGGAATTCTCCCATCGGTTTTTCGCATTTTACCATTCCCGGTGCCGCAGGACGATACAAATTCACGCAACACCGGATGCACCGAACAGAGTATCGGTTCGGTCTTGCTCGCCCTCTCCCCGATCCTGCCGTATTATTCCTGCCAATGTCGCAGCGGCAAACTCCTGCGGCGACAGGCATCCCGCAAGACTGACAGGAAACCCATGGCGGACATAATTTTCGAAGAACACGAAGCCCATAAGGGCGACGTCCGCCTGCAGATGTACCGCAAGCGCCCGGCCGGCATTGAAGGCGCACCGGTTCTGTTCCTGGTGCACGGCTCGTCATTCTCTGCACGGTCGAGCTATGACCTGGACGTCCCCGGACATCCCGGCCATTCGCTGATGGAGGCCTTCGCTGGGTACGGCTACGACGTGTGGACGGTCGATCATGAAGGCTATGGGCGGTCGACCCACACAGACAGCAGCTCCGACATTGCCTGCGGCGTCGAAGACCTGAAAGTGACCGCCGCCGTCGTCGAACAGGTCACGGGGCAGGCCAGTGCCATCTATTTCGGCCAATCTTCAGGCGCATTACGTGCCGGCGCGTTCGCCAATGCCTGCCCGGATCGGGTGACAAAAATAGCTTTTGCCGCCCTCACCTATACCGGCAAGGATTCGCCGACGCTGATCAAGCGCGCGGAAAAACTGGAAGAATGGAAAAACAATTCGCGCCGGGCTGTGGACGAGGAATACTACCGTGGCGTCTTCACCCGCGACGTCACCGGCCTGACGATTCCGGAACTCGCCGCGGCAGCCGCGACGTCCGAGATGGCAAACGGCGGTGGCAGCGTACCCAATGGGACCTATTACGACATGTGCGCAAAGCTGCCCTTGGTCGACCCTGCGAAGATCACCTGCCCGGTATTAATCGTCCGGGGCGACCATGACGGTATTGCGACCGATGCCGACGTGATCGATTTCTTTTCCCGCCTGCCCCACCGCGACAAGCAGATCGTATCGATCGAAGGCATGGCCCATAACACACAGCTCGGCATCAACCGGGAGCGTTTCTGGCACGCACTTAGATCGTTTCTGGAAATGCCCGTCCGCGCCGATCACCTTTGAATTCCCGTCGGGCTGGCCGCGGCACAAAAAATCCTCTACCAATTTGAAATAATTCAAAATCGAAGGGAGTTATCATGATCTACGAAACCAGAACGTACCGGTTGAAGCCACGCAGTGTGCCTGAATTCGTCAGCACATTCGGCAAGGCCTATGAAAAGCGGCAGAGCCTGTCGAAACTCTCGGCGTTTTTTGTCACCGAGATTGGCCCACTGAACGAAGTGATTCATATCTGGCCCTACAAGGACGCAGCCGAGCGCGAAAAGAAACGCATCAAATCGACCCAGGACAAAAAATACTCCTGGCCGCCGAAGATCGGACATCTGCTGGAAAACATGCAATCCGAAACTTTTGTGCCGTCGCCGATGACACCGACTTTCGCCAAGGGCAATAAAGGTCCGATCTTTGAATGGCGCGAATACGGTGCGATCCCCGGTAAAATTCCGGAAATATACAAGAACTGGGAAAAAGCCATCGCAAAACGGACCGCGATGTCAGAACTGGTGATGGCCATGCATACCGACACGGGCACCCTGAACAAGTTTGTCCATATCTGGGCCTATGAAAGCCTGGAACACCGCGCCGAAGTGCGTGCCGAGGCCGCCGCGAAGGGCATCTGGCCGCCGAAAGGCCGGGCAGAAACACTGCTGACGCAATCCAACAAGATTGTCCTGGCAGCGCCGTTCTCGCCACTGAAATAACCGGCGCAAACAGTATCGTAGAATCGGGCGGGCGCCACTGGCATCCGCCCGATTTTCGTTTTACGGGAGACACTCGATGACAGAGATTCGGGCCGACGAGTACTGGGCCAAAAAAGGTGATGTGGATCTGTTCATGTTCCGCAAACGCCTCACCGCATCGGAGAACGCACCGGTGCTGTTTATGGTGCACGGGTCATCGTTCAGCGGACCGACCGGTTTTGACCTTCAGGTACCGGGCCGGGAAGATTATTCGCAAATGGACCGGTTCGCCCGTGCCGGGTTCGATGTCTGGACGCTGGACCATGAAGGATACGGGCGGTCTTCGCGCACCGACGGCAATTCAGATATCGCAAGCGGCGTCGAAGACCTGAAGGCGGGGTTCGATGTCATCACCCGCGAAACCGGGGCGACTGCCGCGCTGTTTTACGGATCATCATCCGGCGCCCTGCGGGCGGCCGCCTTTGCCGAAGCGCGCCCCGATGCCGTAACCCGGCTGGTCCTCGATGCGTTCGTCTGGACCGGCAAGGATGCACCGACCCTGATCAAACGCGCGGAGAACCTGGATTATTTCCGATCACATAATACGCGCCCGGTCGACCGCGCCTTCTTCGAATCCATCTTCACGCGTGACAAGCCCGGCACATCGGAACAAATCGTCGCGGAAACCCTGGCAGAGACCGAACTTCAATACGGCGACACCGTCCCGACCGGAACCTATCTCGACATGTGTGCACACCTGCCGGTAGTCGATCCGGCGAAAATCACCTGCCCGGTAATGATCGTGCGCGGCGAACATGACGGTGTGGCTACAGAAGAAGACCTGATGAATTTCTTCCGCCTGTTGCCCAACATGGACAAGCAGTTCGCTATTTTTGCCGGCCAGGCACATGTTACCCCGCTGGGATTGAACCGGCACCGGTTCTGGCATGCGATGGAAGCCTTTCTGACACTGCCCGACCGGGTAGACCAACACGGCATCGATCAATAAAGGAATAACGATATGGAACTCGGTATCGCAGGACGACGGGCATTGCTGCTCGCATCGAGTGGCGGGCTTGGATATGCATCTGCACTGGCGCTGGCGGAAGAAGGCGTACAGGTCTGCGTCAGCGGATCCGATACCGCGCGCGCTGAAAATGCGGCAAAGCGAATATCGGACGCGACCGGTCAGCCCGCACACGGGCTGTCGGGCGACCTGTCTGATCCTGGCAATATGGACATGCTGGTCGATGCCGCCGAAACGGCGCTTGGCGGCCCGATTGATATCCTGTTCGCCAATCACGGCGGACCGCCGCTGCGGACGGCACTGGAAGTAAGCCAGGAAGATCTCGCCACGCAGATCAACCCTATGATCATGAGCCAGGTTCGCATCATCCAGCGCATCGCGCCCGGTATGCAGGAACGGAAATGGGGGCGCATCCTGATGGTAGGCGCTGCCGCCGTTGCCGAACCAGTACCGACCAACGTGATCTCCAGCATGTTCCGGACAGCTATGGCCTATTATTTCAAGACGCTGTCGCATCAGGTCGTCCGAGACGGCGTCACGGTGAACGTTGTGTCGCCGACTGCCGTGCTGACCGAACGCACACGCAGTACCGCGGCGACGCTTGGTGCCAAGAAGGGACTGACACAGGAACAGGAACTTGCCCGTCGCGAAGAAAACACACCGGCCGGACGGTTGGGAACACCGGAAGAATTCGGTGCGACGGTCGCCTATTTATGCGGTGTCCATGCCGGTTACCTGACGGGTGGCAACTGGCGGGTCGACGGGGGCGATTCGGCAGGGCTTTAAACCGCAGCAACCCGTCTGCGAACCGCTCGCCAAGCATCAGCGCAACAATCATCAGCATGCCGATATTGATCGGCCCGACACGGACCGCAACTCAGCCGATCGGCCAGGGTAATTCAAAGACGTCCTGGAGCAGACCTCGCGGAAAATCGAGGACCATGATCCAGGCAAGCGCCGTCACGAATCCGACGCCGCCTGTCGTCATCGCCGCGATCCGTATCCACGATGCTTCGGATTTGACCCGCAGAAAAATGACGAAAAACCCGATAATCGACAGCCAGAATCCGATTAACACGGTCGAGATCAGGAACGAGGCGAGCCAGAGGATATAGTGCCAAAGCCCCGGAATATCATCGCCCTGCAGGTGATCGCCCTCGACCTCGTGATCGTAGTTCACGGAGTGGGCAATTTTGTTGGACCAGGTCATGTAAACCAGATAACCCGCGATCGGCAGCATCGTGACCCCGATACCAATCGGATAGATTCCGCCGATAAATGAATGTCCCAGCCCGTCGATCAGTCCCCAGGCGAAAAATGCGAATACCGCCGTGGCAAACCATGCCTGCGGACGCATGTTATTGGCTTTCAGGGCCACGGCCGCCTCGGCATCAATCTCACCGGTGGGCGCCTTGCGCGCTCCGACCCAGGCGGATACCAGGGTGATCGCCGCGATGATCAGAACGCCGGGACGTAACAGGAAGTCCCAGTCATAAAACTGTACGGCCTGATATAGATAGGTTTCCGACTGATCCGCCAGAACGAAACCGATGAGGAAAGCGGGGCGCGGCCAGCCGAACCTTTTCAGTAAAATCCCGAGCAAACCAACGACAAACAGCGTGATCAGGTCACCCAGGTCGCGCTGCGCCTGAAAGGCCGCAAAACAGATCACCATGATCATGAACGGCGCCAGATACGTGTAGCGAATGGTGGTCAACATCGCGACGTACTTGGACAGAAACAGGCACGCCCCCGCGCCGACAACGTTTGCAAGCGCAAGCGACCAGATGATCACATAAGTTAGGTTGAGCTGCCCCTCGACCATGGAAGGCCCGGGTTCCAGCCCGATCAGCACCATGCCGCCGATAAAGACGGCCATGGACCCGGACCCGGGGATGCCGAACAGCAAGGTGGGGATCAAGCCGCCGCCTTCCTTGGCGTTATTGGCGCTTTCCGGCGCCAGGACGCCACGGATGTCACCCTTGCCGAACTGGGACTTATCCTTCGACGTCTGCTTTACGTGACCATAGGCGATCCAGTCGACGACACTGCCGCCAAGCCCCGGCAGCGCACCGATCATGCAACCGATGCCCGCACAACGGACGCACAGCCATTTATACGCCCACATATCCTTCAGGCCACGCAGCCAGCCCTGGCCCAGGGTCTGACTGCGAGAAATCGATCCACCGGCCCGCAGGAGATCGATGATCTCCGGCACGGCAAACATGGCGAGACCGATCACCACCAGCGGCAATCCGTCACCGAGATAGGCATTGCCCAGCGTCATCCGGAATTCACCGGTCGCGGGGGCGCCGCCAAGCGCGCCGAACATAAGCCCGAGGCCGCATGCAAGCAGCCCCTTCGCCAGGTTGCCGCCCGCGAGAACGCCGACCATCGACAGACCGAGAATCGTCAGCATGAAGAGTTCGGCCGATGTGAAAAGAAGGATGACATCGTGGGCAACCACGATGACGAAGGTCAGGATGACCGCACCAATAAGCCCGCCGAACAATGACGCGGAAAACGCCGCGCCGAGCGCACGCGCACCCTCGCCTTTCTTGGCAAGCGGAAATCCGTCGAGAACGGTCGCCTGTGAAGCACTGGACCCCGGAATCCCCATCAGGACAGAGGTAAATGTATCTGATGTCGGAATAACGGCGACAAGACCGATCAGCATCGACAGAGCCGATGTCGGGTCCATGCCGTAGAGAAACGGTAGAAGGATGGAAAGCCCGACAATACCGCCAAGCCCGGGGAATATGCCGACCGCGAGCCCCATCGCGACCCCGGCCAGGAGGTAAATCAGATGCTGACCACTCGTTATTTCAATCAGCGCCGCTGTGAGTGCTTCAAGCATTCTGTTCCCCCGTCCCGATCGTGAACGCGGGGCGCCGGTTTTTGCCGGCCGCCCCGCGCTTCGCTAGTTTGGCTTGAAACGCTTTAAGGTACGGCGTTGAACCGCCGCTTCAGCCAGGCCTTCACCCAGGCTTTCGATTCAGGCGAAACCGTCGTCGCGATCTTTTTCAGAACTTCGGCTTTGGCACCGACAGCCTGCGGGTAATTGCCGAGCGTCTTGGCTGCAGCTTCCTTGAAACCCGGCTCGTTGATTGTATCCGCAGCAGCCTTGCGCAATGCGTCAACGATATCGGCAGGCGTACCTTTTTTGACGAAGATCATCTTCTGCGCCGGATATCCGGCAGCCATGAATGTCCGCCAGGCGTTCCAAGCAGGGCCCTTCGGTTTCTTGCCGTGCATGCGCTCATAAACCTCGCCCACATGTGGCAGGTTCGGGAAGGTTGGATCACGAACCAGATCACCCTTTGCATCGAGCATGCCCCAGGTCATCAACGGGATCGCCTTGCCGGCTTTAACAAGCGGCGTGACGCGTTTGATGAAGGCAGGTGTCGTCTGATAATCGATACGTACTTCGCCTCGCTCGAACGCAAGACGGGACGGACCGCGGCCCTTCATGCCGAATACCGGCTTCACGGTGAGGCCGAGGATATCGAAGGCGAGCAGCGGCACCAGGTCGAGCGAGGTTGCACCCTGCGAGCCGAATTTCAGCTTTGCCTTCTGCAACTGCTTCATACCGGCACGGGTTGCTTCCTTCACACCGAGTGACGGATTTACATAAACGATACCGCCGACGGGCGTGGCAAGAATGACTTCCCAGTCCACGTAATCGTATTTGACGCGGCGATCATCGAGCAGGAAGGGAAACTGTGTGGACCCGGACGTGCCGAGAAGCATCAACCCATCAGTCTTCGCACGACGGGCAAAGAAGTTCGTGCCCTTGGTGGAACTGGCGCCCGGCATATTCTTGATCGCGAGCGTGGGCTGGCCGGGGATGTTTTTCTGCAGCCGGGGCGCATAAAAACGCGCCCAGCGGTTTGATCCGCCGCCCGTGCCGTAGGGGATGATCCATTCAATTCGTTTGCCGGAGAAATCGGCCGCGGGCGCGGGCGTTGCGACCGTGCCCATCGTCAGCGCGAACCCGGCGAATGCCAGGGTTGCGCCCTTTGCGAGTGTAAGTGTCTTCATTTTGCGAATACCTCCCGTAATTTCGCGGTGATCTTAATATTTTCTTACGTACCAACTGCCAGCTTTTCACGCGGCAGAATTCGTTCCGGAATCATGACCCCACCCTGCATGATCATCCGTGCAGTACGAATAATACCGGCAGCTTCGATCTCAACGCCGTCACCGTTATCCCCCAGCGTCAGGGTCAGATGAAGCTGGCCGACAGGGTGCTCGATCGAAAATTTCGGCCGATCGCCGGCCTCCAGCGGTCGGGCCAGCGGATAAACGACAGTTCCTTCCGCGAGGCAGGCATAGGCAAGTGCGATACCGCCGGTGATCGCGTGAGTTTCATGGGGTTTGTCGGGCACAAAATAGCGTGACGCGATATTGCCGTCGCCACGCGGTGGGGCCGCGATAATAATCTTCGGCACCACCATGCCGGATACATCACCCAGCCCCATGCGCCTGCCCGCTTCGCGGCGCATCGGCTCAACGCGGGCAAAAAACGCGTCATCGGCTGCCAGTTCGGCCGCTGTCTCATAGCCGGTCTTGCCTATATCCTCGGCCCGCATGATCATCACCGGCATGGCCGCGTCGACCAGCGTGACGTCAATGCCGTCAATCTGCTCCATCGGCTTGCCGGTCGGAAACAGCTGATCGGTGTAAGAGCCAATTGCATCCATGAAGTTGAGCAGGATGGGTGCTCCCGTCCCGGGCACACCGTCAATCGCGGCATCACCCTCGAATTCGACATGGCCGCCGGGTGTCTGGATGACGGCTTCAACCTTGCCGCCGGTATTCACCTGATGGATACGCACGCGCGTTTCGCCATCTTCAACGGGCACCAGACCGGTTTCGATCGCATAAGGCCCGACGCCTGCCAGCATATTTCCGCAGGTCGGTCCGTAATCGACCGACGCGTCATCGACGGATACCTGGGCGAAAAAATAATCGACATCGCAGTCTTCGCGTTCGGACGGAGAAATAATGCAGGTTTTACTGGTGACCGACGTTGTGCCGCCAACCCCGTCAACCTGGCGCGGGTCGGGCGAGCCGAACGCCGCCAGCAGAATACCGTCCCACAATGACCGGTCTTCCGGCAGATCAGCTTTGTTGAAATACAGCCCGCGCGACGTACCACCGCGCATGAAGATGGCTGGAATAGCCGTTTGCATGTTTTCCGTTCCGCCCGTTACTTTTCTTGGCTTACGACGATATCAGCAAAAATCACCAACGTCACAACATCTTGTCGGGACCGGGTTTATTTGGCCGTATGGCTTTCCCGTGCATAGCGGACAAGCGCCATGAAACGATAAATTCCATGCACGAATTTGCCGTAGGGCATCGTGATAAACAGGCTGAATACAACACCAAGATGAAGCGCGAGCAGAAGGCCCATCGCCGGGGTATCCCGCAGAAACAACAACGCCAGGCCGGTCAGGCTGGTCATGAACAACATGGCGAGGAAAGCGACATCCATACCGAAGCGCTGGGTGTCCAGCATGTCGGGATCGCGCTTCCACTTCGCCCTCAGCAGGCCCACGGGGCCGATCAACAGCCCGATACCGCCGATGGTGCCAAGCACCACTGGTGCGTCATACCAGGGATATGGCGCGATCATTCCCAGCAGGTAGTGATAGAGCGTTGCGACCGAGGTCGCCGCAAAGCACAGCATGAAGCCGTAGAACGTGCAGTGATGGTAGAACCGCCGGTGATCAGGGGTCGCGTTCTCATCCGCGGTGCAATCCGCGCCACCTCCATCGAGATAACGCAGCTTTCCCGCATCCTTCATGGCTTGCCACAGGGATTGCGGCGCCCGCAGGGTCGAGGCCGGTTCGCCGATATCGCGCCAGAACATACGGGCGCCCATGATCGACGCGAATATCGCGTAAAAGAAAGCCCCTCCGAACAGAACCACCATCGCGTTATGCGGCATCAGCACATAGAACGAGCCCGGCCCGGTATGCGTGCCCAGGAGCACCGCCGGGTCGTTTGCGGCGGCGAACCCTAAAATAAAGATCGCGATGCTCAGGGCCGCGATGATGCTGATCGCCAGGCCATTGCGCGCAAAAAGACCAGAAAACGCGCGCGGCCAGGCATAGGCCTCGTAGGATTCGGCACGCGCCTGCGCCATCACCTTGGGCACATTGACGTTGAATTCATGCGGCGGCGAGAACTGGCAGTCATAGAAACAGGCACCACAGCCGTGGCACAGATTGGCCAGATAGTTCAGGTCGCCATCGGGAAAGTCGCGGCGCATGATCATTGCCGGAAATACGGCGCACAGTCCTTCGCAATATCGGCAGGAATTGCAGACCGTCATCAGACGGCCGGCCTCGGTCAGGGTGTCGCTGCTGCCGGGCGGGCCGCTCAGCCCTGCCTTTTCCGATTTCGCCAGCGGATCGAATTGGGGTGTCTGCTCAGTTACGGGCATTGTGCGCGGCCTCCCTGCCCGCAATACGGCCGAAGACGCTACCAATGGTCATGCCGATCCCGGCGGCATAGCCCTTGCCCAGCACGTTACCGGACATGATTTCTCCTGCGGCAAACATATTCGCCGCCGGCCTGCCGTCTTTCATAATCATCTGCGCCTGCTTGTTCACCCGCGTCCCGAGATAGGTGAACGTGATGCCGGGTCGCACCGGGTAGGCGTAATAAGGTGCCGTTTCCAGGCGTTGTGCCCAATGGGTCTTGGGCGGGTCGAGCCCTTCGGTATGGCAATCGTCCAGGATGGTGTGATCGAAATCGCCGTCGATGACGGCGTCATTGAAACCGGACACGGTTTTTTCCAGCGCATCCGCCGGAATTTGAAGCTTCTCCGCAAGCTCGGCCACCGTATCCGCCTTGATCGGCGGGAACAGCGACGGCATGAATTTCGTCAGCACCGAATGATCGAAGACGATATAGGCGATCTGATCCGGTTGCTGCGCGACAAGCCGTCCCCAGATCGCATAGCGCTTGGGCCAGATATCCTCGCCCTCGTCATAGAACCGCTCGGAATGTTTGTTCACGACGATGCCAAACACCACGCAGTCAAGCCGGGTGATGATCCCGCCGTCATATTTGGGCGCCCGCGCATCAATGGCCACCGCGTGGCACTGGGTCGGATCGCCGATTTCCTGAACATCGGCATCGAGCAGCATTTTCAGAATACTGCCCTGATTATTTGCAGTACCGCGGATCAGAAAATTCTCAGCAGCGTCGCCCCAGTATTCCTTCAACCAGTCGATATTGGATTCAAACCCGCCCGCCGCTGCGACCAGTGAGCCTGCGCGAATCGTTTCGTCCTTGCCGTCAATGCGCGCTGTCGCGGACAGGAACATACCGTCCTGGATATCCATCTCGGTAACTTCAGCCCCGTAGAGCACATCAACGCCGATCCGCACAGCCGTATTATACAACGCATTGAGCATCGCGCGGCCGCCGCCAAGGAAAAATGAATTTGTCCGTCCAAGGCCGAGTGTGCCGCCGAGTGGCGGCTGGAACCGCACGCCCTGCTCGACAATCCAGTTCAGCATGTCTTTTGATTCATGAATCATGTGCCGGGCGAGTTCTTCATCAGTCTCGCCTTCGGTAACCCGCAGCAGATCGTCGAAGAGCTCGTCTTCAGGGTAGGGCCCCGTCAGGGTATCGGTCGCAGCGTCATGGGCACAACGCATATTGCGGGTATGGCGCGTATTGCCGCCGCGGTAGAATTTCTCGGCGCGTTCCAGCACCAGCACAGAGGCGCCTTCGAGGCGCGCGCTGATAGCCGCACAAAGCGCCGCATTTCCGCCGCCGATCACGAGTACATCGTATTTTTTTGTCAGGTCCGCCATGCTCTTCGGATGAGTTGTTTACGTTCAGGGTTTCGTTTTGCCGGTTCAGCCAGAAGATGGCAATGGGGCAATAGGCACAATCTTCAGATCGTACCCTCCTTCAGTACGACAAACCCTGCAACATCAGAAATCGGGTAGAGCGCGCACCGGAACGGGACAACGATGCCCGGTCAGGGTGCGCTGCCCGGATTCACCTATCCGAAGGAGCTTTTTCGTTTGCATCGATATCGATTTTCGATGCCTCGCAGCATGGTCAAACGCGCGCCAGTCGGTATCATGGCGCCATGAATCTTGCAGAAGCCCTCGACCAGAACGCCTTACGGCGACCCGGCCTACCCGCCGTCATTACCCCCGACGAGACCATCACTCACGCCGGTTTCCGCGACATGGTATGCAGGCGGGCAGCACACCTGTCCGCCCTCGGGGTTGCCCGGGACGATATCGTCGGGGTGAATCTGAAGGATACACCGGAGCATCTGGCCGCGTTGTTTGCGCTCGCCCGCATCGGCGCCGCGGCACTGCCAATGGACTGGCGCTGGACGGTCGAGGAAAAATCGCGCCTCACCGAGTTTTTCAAGCCACGTCTCGTTATGTCCGAGCCGGACGATGCGTTTGCAGCGATCGAAGGGAACTGGATATCGGTCCGCAACGATGACGCCTGGGCCGAGAATGTCGCGAAGGCAGATCCCTCAGCCACGGAGCTTGCAGAGGGCGACCCGCCGCTGCTGCTGGCATTGTCATCCGGGACGACCGGCATCCCCAAGGGACCACTGATTACCCATAACCAGTTCTTTTCACGGTTCATGATCTATTTTGTGACGCTCGGTTTCTCGGAACATACGCGCTACCTCTGCGCGACACCGCTCTATTTCGGCGGCAGCCGGGGCTATTCGATGTGTTCGGTATATGCGGGCGGAACGGCTTTGCTCTTTCCGCCGCCATATGAGATGCCCGATCTGCTGGCATTCGGCGAGATCCACGGGGCAACCAAGATGTTCCTTGTGCCGACATTGCTGCGCCGCGTGCTCGACCTGCCGCCGCGCGATGACGGGAAACTGCTGATGCCCGGGCTCGACATGCTGTTTTCGACCGGTGCGATCCTCCACGCAGAGGAACGCGATGCGCTGATGCGCAACGTTTCACCGTTTTATCTGAATTTCTACGGATCCACCGATGGTGGCGGCGCAACCGCATTGTTCTGGCACGACCCGCCGGAAGCCGCGGCCTCCGTTGGTCGACCCGTGTTCGGCGCCGAAATCGACATCGCCGGTGAGGACGACAAATCGCTGCCGCCGGGCGAGGTCGGGCGCATCCGGTACAAGCACCCCGGCACGGCGACGGGGTATTACAACGATGAAGAGGCCAGCCGGGAAGCGTTTCGCGGTGGCTGGTACTACCCAGGTGACCTTGGCTGGCGCGACGAGGACGGGTTCCTGTATCTGGCGGGGCGCGCCAAGGACATGATCATTCGGGGCGGTGTGAATATTTACCCGGCTGAGATCGAACACGTGCTCAGCCTGCATGATGCAGTAATCGAATCCGCCGTCGTCGCATGGCCATCGAAATCATTCGGGGAAGAAATCGCGGCCTTCGTCGTGGCCCGGCCCGAAGCGACGGATGCCGATGCCCTGCTGAAGTGGTGCGGCGAGCACCTCGCTCGCTACAAACTGCCGCGTGAAATTTTCTTTGTCGAAGACCTGCCGAAAAGCGGGGTCGGCAAGGTGCTCAAAGCGGAGCTTACAGATCGTCTTACACCACGCGACGATTGACGGGCTTCGTGAACGGTTAAAACAGTCTGAAAACCGGTGGGCCGCCAGTATACGACCATCTCTAGCGTCCCCGGGCGTCGATGCGCAGCGCCGCAAACACTTCTTCGGCGGTACCGGTCGGCGGGTAGATCCATTGGGTGTTGATCATGGTCTTTCGCTCTTTTGCGACAGCTCCCGTGGTCTGGACTTCGCGATCCCAACCGGTGGTGAACACGGCGCCGAAATTGCCAAGATCAAGGCAGGTCGTGTAATCGGCCTGGCGATAAGGTTGCGGGGCCGCGCCCGTCAGATCGCGCACCACGTTCAGACCGGCATACTTGCCCATCGTGCGCGCATGCTGGCACGACATCAACGCGTAGTTACCCGCATCGTCTACCCGTGCATGGGCCACATCGCCGGTAGCATAGACGTCCTCCATCCCGGCAACCTTCAAATCATCACCAACCTCGAGCCGTCCGAGGTCGTCCCGGTCCCCCGGGATCTGTGCGGTCAGTCCGTTGGCACGCAAGCCCACAGTGACAACCACCGTTGCCGCATCGATCCGCTCACCCCCATCGAGCAT
>Ga0181606_10000184_pt1 | contig 48640 bp, 45 predicted proteins | sample 041ome_10_FD_132994 | JGI IMG/M metagenome (GOLD analysis project Ga0181606, IMG submission 132994) | Coastal salt marsh microbial communities from the Groves Creek Marsh, Skidaway Island, Georgia - 041412US metaG (megahit assembly) | ecosystem: Environmental > Aquatic > Marine > Intertidal... | reverse complement strand
CACAGGTGGTTTGGAAGGCGAAATTCCAGATTTGATTTTGAATATTGGCGAGAAACAAGCTGAGGAGGCGTTTCAATATTGGCACCAACTATTTGGCGATGATTTCTATGTCCAACTGATGCGTCACGGATTAGAAGAAGAAAAGCGTGTAAATCAAGTTCTACTTCGTTTCTGTGAGAAATACGGGGTAAAATATATTGCAGCAAACGATGTCCAATACGAAAACAAAGAAGATGCTAATGCACACGACATTCTTCTTTGTGTAAAAGACGGAGAGCAGCAGAGCACGCCCATTGGTCGAGGCCGAGGTTATCGATTTGGTATGCCCAACCAAGAGTTTTATTTCAAGACAAGTGATGAAATGAAACAACTTTTCAGCGATTTACCAGAAGCAATAATAAATATTAGCGAAATCGTAGATAAGGTTGAAGACTACAAACTAAAGCGGGACATACTCCTCCCCAAATTTGACATACCTGCTGAGTTTGAAGGTGAAAACGAGTTTCTAAGGCATTTGGCATTTGAGGGTGCCAAAAAGAAATATGGTGACATCACAGATGAGATTGGCGACCGTCTTGATTTTGAGCTGAATGTTATCAAGAACATGGGCTTCCCCGGTTATTTCTTGATTGTTCAAGATTTTACTACAGAGGCCAGAAAAAGAGGCGTTTGGGTTGGACCTGGTCGAGGTTCTGCAGCGGGTTCAGCCGTTGCCTATGCCGTTGGGATAACGAATATCGACCCCATTAAGTACAAGCTACTTTTTGAACGGTTCTTAAATCCTGAACGGGTATCCATGCCTGATATTGATATTGACTTTGACGATGAAGGTCGGGATCGAATTATTGACTACGTAGTTAAAAAATACGGGCAGACTCAGGTAGCACAGATTATTACTTATGGCAGTATGGCTGCTAAGTCCAGTATCCGAGATGTCGCCCGGGTAATGGAACTCCCACTATCCGATTCCGATAGAATCGCAAAGTTGGTTCCAGATCTAAAGAAGTTCAAACACATTTTCGGACGGTCCGAAGATGAATTGAAAAAAGAGTTCAATGGTGATGACCTGGTCAATGTTAGACAGCTCATCGATATCAGCGAGCGTTCAAATGAAGAAGGTAAGATTCTAAATCAGGCTCGAAAACTAGAGGGTTCGGTAAGAAATACGGGCATTCATGCTTGTGGGGTGATTATTACTCCAGAAGACATTCGAGAGTTTATTCCCGTTGCTACTGCAAAGGATTCAGATTTACTTGTCACCCAGTTTGACAATAGCGTAGTAGAAAGTGCTGGACTCCTGAAAATGGACTTTTTAGGTTTAAAAACCTTGTCCATCATGAAGGATGCGATAAAGCTGGTGAAAGAAAGGCACGATGTAGACATTGACCCAGACTTAATCCCTCTTGACGACCCAAAAACTTTTGAACTTTACCAGCGTGGTGAGACAAATGGCACATTCCAATTTGAATCAGTTGGGATGCAGAAGCACTTGCGCAACCTGGTGCCTACAGATATAGAGGATTTAATCGCGATGAACGCATTATACCGCCCGGGTCCCTTGCAGTTCATTGACACCTTCATCAAGCGTAAACAAGGTGAAGAAGAAGTAGAATATCCTCATGAAAAGCTGATTCCAATCTTAAAAGATACTTACGGAATCATGGTCTATCAGGAGCAGATCATGCAGACTGCGCAGATATTAGCGGGCTATAGCCTGGGCGCAGCCGACATTTTGAGGCGCGCCATGGGAAAGAAGAAAATGGACGTGATGCAACAGCAAAAGGTCATTTTCAGAGAAGGATGCGAAAAACACAATGATATTCCAGCCGAAAAGGCGGATGAGATTTTTGACATCATGATGAAATTTGCGGAATATGGTTTCAACCGATCCCACTCTGCAGCCTATTCATTAGTCGCGTTTCAAACTGCCTACTTAAAAGCAAACTATCCAGCCGAATACATGGCGTCCGTATTGACGCACAACATGAATGACATCAAAAAGGTGACATTCTTTATGGAGGAATGCAAGCGTGGAGGCATACCCGTTTTAGGCCCATCGGTTAATGAGAGTGCATATAAGTTCACCGTAAATAAGAAAGGGGAAATACGATTTGGGATGGGAGCCATTAAAGGTGTTGGCGCGAATGCCGTGGATGCTATTGTGGCAGAACGTATTGAGGCTGGGTCTTATATTTCCATCTTTGAGTTTGCCACTCGATTGGACCTTCGCACGGTTAACAAAAAGAATTTTGAAGGATTAGCGTTAGCAGGTGCATTCGATTCATTTGAAAACATCCATCGCGCTCAATACTTTGCCGAAGATGAAAAGGGACAGACGCTGATAGAAAAAGCCATTCGGTATGGAAATGCAGTGCAAGAAGCCGAAAACTCCTCTCAAGCTTCATTATTCGGTGAATCAGATGATGCAGATATTCCTGAGCCTGTCATCCCTCCTTCTCCGGAATGGCGCACTCTGGACCAACTCAACAGAGAAAAAGAAGTGGTTGGGGTTTATATTTCTGGACATCCATTGGATGATTTCAAATTTGAGATAGACCAATTCTCTAATGCATCCGTGGTTGATTTAGAAAACATCGAAGAAGTAAGAAAAAGACGAGAAACGAAAGTGGCAGGAATCATAACCAATGTAAGTCACCTAACCACAAAGACAGGATCCCCGTTTGGGAAGTTTATTCTGGAAGATTACCGTGGTTCATTTGAATTCGCGCTTTTTAAGGATGACTATCTAAAACTCAGGAACTATCTAAATGACTACTGGTTTGTTTTAGTCACTGTCAAGATTGACTCCTGGTTCAACAAAAGAGATCAAAAGGAAGTGAGCCGCCTATCTATCGCTAACATTGAGTTGTTATCAGACCTCCGTGATAAAAAGGTGAAAAAAGTAGCCCTTGATATCGCACTTGAAAAAGTGACAGACAAATTCGTGACACAATTGAATACATTATTGAATCAGCACAGTGGAACCATTCCTGTACAAATAAATGTGCATGAAAATGGAACTAGAATCGAGATGCCATCTAGGAGTTTACGAGTGAATTTGAGCAGAGAATTGTCAGAACAACTGGAAAATCTACATGAAATACATTGGAGTGTGGAAAAAGCATGACACTTTGACCTAATTGACTAATTGGATTAATAATTGACTACTGTGGGCAACGAGTCTTAAAAAAAACATTTAAGAGAACAAGCATTCGTGAATAATTGACTCGGTTGTAAGGATTACAATGAACTAAATTCATGTACGTTTGTGCAAACAAGAATAAAAGAAGAATAGAAAACATGGCATTAGAATTCACAGACAGCAACTTTGAAGAAACAGCTTTAAAATCAGACAAGCCAGTATTGGTCGATTTTTGGGCCGAGTGGTGTGGCCCTTGCCGCATGGTGGGTCCAATCGTTGAAGAAGTGGCTAATGAGTATGGCGACAAAGCAGTTGTTGGCAAACTGAATGTTGACCTTAACCCAGAGGTTGCAACGAAATATGGCATCCGCAGTATTCCAACTATTCTTTTTATAAAGAATGGAGAAGTTGTAGATCGTCAAGTAGGCGCAGTTCCAAAAGCTACGCTAGTAAAAAAGCTGGAAGCTCAAATGGCTTGAGCCCGGCAACTTAACTAAACAGTTGTAAAAAGCCTCGAATTTATTCGGGGCTTTTTTTTATGTATTCACTAGCGTATTCACGCTTGTTGACCACTTTAGAATAATATTGAGAACACAATAGCCAATCGCCAGCTACCACACACCACCTCAGCATTATCACATTGGCCAATTGTTCAATTATCTCATTGACTAATTATCACATTGTCTCATCTTCAAATCATCTCATCAACTCATTATCACATTATCTCATTGACTCATCATCTCATTTAAAAATGGCCTCATTGTCCCTTGAAGGAATCACTATATAAGACTTCTTTGTATCATCGCACCCATGCCTATTGATCATTTTCAAGCTCAACGATTTGGCCGGCTAGAGTTTCTTGCGAAACAGGCCGTGGAAGGGTTCATCACTGGACTGCACAAAAGTCCATACCATGGATTCAGTGTGGAATTTGCTGAACACAGAGCCTACAATACAGGCGAAAGCACAAGGCATATTGATTGGAAACTTTACGGACGCACAGACAAAATGTTTGTGAAACGATACGAGGAAGAAACAAACCTCCGATGTAATATCATCATCGATCGCAGTGGTTCCATGTTTTATCCAAAGCCTAGTGGCCCAGACACACTTAGCAAAATTCAGTTTGCGATACAATCTGCAGCCTCATTAATCTATTTGATGCGCAAACAGAGAGATGCTGCCGGACTCACCTTTTTTGGCGACAGCCTAGAATTGAGTACGCCTGCCAAAAGCTCTTCTGCACATCACGCATTCCTATTCCATGAGTTGGAAAAGGTTTATAACTCTGAGGAAGGTGCAGAACACAGCGCTGTGGTTGAAACGTTGCATCAAATGGCTGAAAAAGCATCAAAGAGATCGCTGGTGGTGATTTTCTCGGATTTTATGGATTCACTGTTTCGAGGTGAAGCTGAGCAAAACAAGCTTTTTGATGCATTGCAACATATGCGATACAACAAACACGAAGTCGTTCTATTCCATTTGTTTCATAAATCCACTGAAGTTGAACTTGAATTCGAAAATCGTCCATACACATTTGTGGATCTAGAAACCAAAGAGCGCATTAAGGTGAATCCTCACGAAATCCAAGGTCAATACAATTTGGAAAGGAAAAAGAAAATTAACGAAATCAAGCTGCGTTGTCGTCAATACGGCATTGATTGGAATGAGTGCAATACGGAAGATGGCGTTGAAAAAGTGCTTGATCGATTTTTAGCCAAGCGCAAAAGAATGCACTAGGCTTAAGCGTTCAGTAGCTTGATAATTCCAAGAACATAGCTCTCCATGCCGAAACCACTGATTGTTCCAATCGTAGAACGACCTATGTAACTCACATGCCGAAAATCTTCTCGTTGAAAAACATTGCTCAAATGAACCTCAATAACAGGTTTAGCCATCGCAGCAACTGTATCTCCCAAAGCTACCGATGTATGTGTATATCCGCCAGCGTTAAGTAAAATGCCCTTCACATCTCCCTGTTTGTTTAATTCTTGAAGGAAATTGATCAACTCCCCTTCTACATTGCTTTGTAAGTAAACAAATTCTACTCCCCCGAACTCTTGATCCATTTTAGCAATGAATGATTCAAACGTCTGCTCACCATAGATTTCCTTCTCACGTTGCCCTACCAGATTGAGGTTTGGACCGTTTACAATCGCAATTTTCATAATGTCAAAAATATGAACGTAAGCTTATGAAGAACCATTTAATGTCATGGTAAAATCATAAGGTCAAATCTATCATCTTCACATCTCATATGTGGGACTCAGAAATTCGCGGTTTTAAATCATACTTACGCCTAGAGCGCACGCTCAGTGCAAACAGTATTGAAGCCTACGAGCGCGATGTTCGAAAATTCGCAAGCTTTACTGAGGACCATTTAGAAAGGAAGAATCTCAGCAGAATTCAACTGGCAGACATTGAAAATTTTGTCAAAACCTTGGTGGAAATTGGTCTCGCCCCCTATTCTCAGGCTCGAATTATCAGCGGGATTAAGGCCTTTTTTAAATACTTAGAGATCGAAGAATCAATTTCTATAAATCCAACCGAATTGCTTGAGGCGCCAAAATTGGGAAGGAAATTACCAGACACCTTAAGCAACGAAGAAATTGAATTAATGCTGGACACGATTGATCGAAGTACGCCGGCAGGCGAAAGGAATCGCGCCATCATTGAAACGCTTTATGCCTCAGGATTGAGAGTTAGTGAGCTCGTTAATCTTCTGATTTCGAATCTTTATTTCGATGAGGGCTTCATCAGGGTGATTGGAAAAGGAGACAAGGAACGGTTAGTTCCAATACATGATCAAGCCATTGACAGTATAAATAACTATCTAGAAAATGTTAGGGTGCATCAACCTGTTGTTGAAGGTCACCGCGACTATGTCTTCCTTAACAAAAGGGGCATGAAACTCAGTAGAGTAATGATTTTCTACATCATTAGAGATTTAGCTGTTGCTGCTGGAATACGAAAAAGCATCAGTCCGCATACCTTAAGACACAGCTTTGCTACAGAGTTAGTGGAAAATGGTGCTGACTTAAGAGCCGTTCAAGATATGCTCGGTCATGCCTCCATCACTACTACAGAGATCTACACTCATCTTGATCGAAAATTTTTGGCAGACACTGTTATGAAGTATCATCCTCTCTACAATGGAAAAATGAATTCATAAAAAAGGGAGCTCGATGGCTCCCTTCCAATTTTTTGAATTCGTATTTATTTTGTTTCGTAGAAGTTACCGTCTGTAATTTCTGTCCCTTGATCGGTTGTAACGGTAAAAGTTCCTGTAAGTCCCTCTCCAGTTGGATCCCAAGTAGTTACTTCAACTGTACCAGAAGCACCTTCTTCTACTCCATCCGTTGCATGATAATATTCCAGTCCAGCCGTTCCAGCGGCTCCACTGCTGGCAATAGAATAAGTGCCAACATCTGAACCATATATATCCAGTTCAACTTGTTCGTAATCATTTCCGGTGCCTGTTGTCCAATAGACTCTCCAACGTCCATTTCCTAAATCGCTTACCGTAGCATCGCCCGATTTGGCAGTTCCTCCAAAATCCATACAGAATTCCGCGCCACCCGTGCATGGATTTGTAGCTACAGGATATGTGCAAGAACCGTCATCAACAGTGGCTAATGCATTATAATTCGTAGCCGTTGAATCAGTGCAGCCCTCCACTTCTTCCTCGTATTCGCAAGAACCGTCATCTTCCTTGGCTTCACTATCATAATTAGTTGCAGCTTCATCCATGCAACCTTCCTTTTTACAGGAATCGAGAGAGATTATTATTCCGAATGCAAGGGTTAGAGTCGATATTGATTTTAGTGTTCGTTTCATAATTTGTGGTTTTAAGCAAATAGAAATAAAAAGTGTTATTGTGGCAATAGGGCCTTTGCCCTATTTTCATCCGCTCAACCGAATATAGCTTTGTCAAAGTCTACTCAACCCACAAATCCATCTTTGATCCAAAAAATCTGGGTGCAGCTATGCATACTACTGGCCACTATTTTGGTGTTATATCAAGGTTCTTTTAATCATGGTTTTGTACTCGATGACAACTTGGTAATCACATCCAACAAACATGTTCAAGACGGATTTAGTGGAATTGGTGATCTTTTAAAATACAACTACGCCCATGGTCATGCTGAATTCAATGATGGACTCTATAGACCCCTATCGCTCATCACCTTTGCCATTGAAAAAGACTTGTTTGGACTGAACAAGACAGCCTCGCATATTCTACAGGTATTGATCTATGCCTTATTAGTGCTGTTGCTCTTGCTTTGGCTCAAAGATCTATTCGGGGAGAACAGCCATTGGCCATTTTTCATTGCACTGATCTTTGCAGCACATCCGATTCATACCGAAGTTGTCGCCAATCTCAAGAGCCGTGATGAATTACTGGCCCTACTCTTCTTTCTTGCATCTGTCATTTATTTTACAAAGTGGATAAGTGAAAGGCAGACCACGCAACTATTGATAGCTACTGGGTTTATGTTCATTGCTAGTTTTTCGAAGGAAAGTGCGGTAACATTTGTGACCATCTTCCCTCTCGTTGCTTGGTTCAAAGCACCAAAATTCAAAACTGCGCTGACAGGGTCTATCATCATGATGTTGCCTGTAATCATATTCTTGATTATCCGACAATGGGTCTTATCTGAACTTGGACCTGTGGATTCAGGGGTTTCTAGTTTGTTGCAAAACAGTCTGATTGAGAATGATGGTTTCATTGAAAGAATGGCCACTGGAGCTTTGATCCAAGGGTTGTACTTTACAAAGTTGTTTTTGCCAATCAACCTCTCTCATGACTATAGCTATAATGCCATTGAGGTTTCAACGTTATCTAACTTCACCTCAATCATATGGTTGATTGTTGTCGGGACTTTGTTGGCTCTTGGAGTTCTTGCCACAATTAAAAAGCGTTGGATTGGATTTGGTATCTTGTTCTATTTCATTACAATATCAGCCATATCTAATGTGTTCATTCTTATTGGAGCTATGGCTGCCGAGCGATTCACTTTTGCCCCTTCCCTAGGATTTGCTATTGCGATAGTTGTCGCATCGCATCAATTTATTCGGCAAAAACTAGCTCGAAATGCCATTCTATATTCGTTTATTGGATTGTTGGTTATCCTTACTATTCAACGTGTTCCTGACTGGAAATCGAATTTCACTTTATTCACCGCTGATGTAAACAAAGTACCCAACAGTGCGCGAGCTCAGTATGATGCTGGCTCTGCCTATATCGATGAAGCAAAGGTGGATCAACGAATGGCCAGCAAATATTTAAACTTGGCCCGATCCCACCTCAAGGAGGCGATTCGAATTTGGCCTGATTACCAGGATGCTTACAACAACCTTGGGATATCATACATGAACGATCGTGAGTACGACCAATCCTACCTTGTTTATTCAGATTTTATAAAGCGTTTTCCTTCATATACAAAGGCACGTTATAATATGGCCATGAGCTGCTACAATTTGCAACGATACGATGAAGCTGAATTGCACCTAGAAGAATTTCTGGCTACTGGAATTCAAAACAAGGATGCATTGTATGTTCTTGCAGAATCAGAAGGTTTTCAGCAGAAGTTTAATGAGGCAATTGAACATTTAAACCAGCTAGCAGCGATTGAACCAAATAAGGATAGATCACATTCTAAATTAGCCATGGCCTACGCCATAACAGGAAACGAACAGCTAGCCGAAACTGAACTGAACATGTGCCTAGAGATAAATCCTAACAATTCCGAAACGCATACCAATTTGGCGCTTATATATATGAACACTGGACGAATTGTAGAAGCCAAAAAGAGTCTAGAGACAGCGATTAGACTCAATTCTTCCAACCAAAGGGCACTCAATTTATTGGCGCAATTGGGCTCATAAATTATCTTGAATAAAAAGCTGTGAATCGTTGCAAACAGCGGACTTTTGCCGATATTTTATATTAATGCAAAAACTCATTGTTACTAATCAACCGAGTATGATTCCCGATGACATACCGGGGGTAGAAATTATTAGTCCTCGAAAGTATTTCAGCAACGAAAGCTATGCCACTCAACGAAATACGAGGGTCTTTAATTTATGTAGTGATTATCGCTATCAATCTAAAGGATATTATGTTTCATTCTTAGCCGAAGCCAGAGGGCAAAAGCCAATACCAAACGTGAAGAATATCCAGGACCTTAAAACATCCTCGATAATCCGGAGCATGACGGACGACTTGAATGATTTGATTCAATTGTCACTAAAAAATCAAGTCTAGAGAGTTCATCCTTTCTGTTTATTTCGGACAGAATATTTCTAAAAAGTATGACAAACTAAGCAGCGATTTGGAAAAGCTATCTACAAAAAGAAACCGAAGAGAAAATTCGATTAAACTATCCTTATAAAGGAGCCGCGGATGGATTTACAACATCGCTTAGAAAAACATTTCCGAATAACTACTTAGGATTCGAATTGGAAATTAGGAATGACGCAGTCGATGAACTACGGATTCCATTATTTAATAGTTTGGAAAACCTAATATCTTCCTCTTTGATCAGAAACCTTGGCTGATTTACTTGAGTCTTTGAAAAGTCCGTTTAACAAGGACTTAAACAATGTCAATACGAGACTAAAAAGCAAAGCATACCAGAAACCGTCTACCATAAATTCATCCACAACCCAGTCGGCTAGGAGTATCATGAACGCATTGATCACGAACAAAAACAGGCCTAAACTAAAGACAGTTACCGGAATTGTAACGATAACCATTAAAGGCTTTACGATTGAATTTAGGATCGACAATGAAAAGGCGACCAATATGGCAGCCCAATAGCCTTCTATTTCTACTCCCGGTAATAGATATGCTGCGGCCAAAATTGCCACCGCATCTAGAAGTAAGCGAATGATGTAATTAGACATAAATTAAATATTTCCAAATAATTGAAGATTAATCATCAGAACAAGTGTCATCAGTATTGAAACCAATAAGGTGAAGCCTGTAATGATCACTGAAGCCCAGCCATACGACTTGGCGTTTTTATTATCGATTTTAAGTGCCTTAGATGCGAACACAAGGCATAATATGGCAGATAAGACACCAACAAACGGAATCCACATAAGTAGAATGAGATTTGCTAAGGCGACCATCAAAGCGATGAAACCGACCGTGGCAATAGGCACCTCTGGGTCTTTGCTCAATTTGTTTTCATTATATTTCAACGCGCTCTTGGAGAATTGAAAACCACCGGAATCAAATGTTTTGTTGGGTTGTTGCGTGTCAGAATCATCATCAACACATCTGGTATTTAGCACCATCTCATCAGGAAACCAACTCCTTGGCGCCTCACTCCTAGATTCCACGATTTCTCCCGTATTTTTTTGTAAAATGGTTTCGCCATCAGTATCCTTCGATTCAATCGTATTGAATTTCAAAGATTTTGCCTTGAATAAATTGGTTTGAGAAATATTTATATTCCAACCTTTTCGATACAAACGTTTTTCAGCCTTGAACCCTTTGTTAGAATCTCGACTACACCCTTGTAAGAGCAAGGCAATAAATCCCACAAAAATTACTATTTGAAATGTTCCAATTATTCGTCTCATGGACAAACTGTGAGGTATTTTGATCAATTTTGTAAGAAGAATAACGACATTGATTAAAAGTAAAACCTAATGAACACGCAAGATAGAATCATCGTAGTAATTGTGCTTTTTCTTTACCTTATAATCTCGAAAAATGTAAGTGCAAATTACAAACTGGATGAAACTCGATTGAACAATGCTTTTAGCCAATCCTTCGATATTACTCCCAATGTTCATTCCAATTACGTGCGATCTACAGATGTTTTAGGATTGCCATCTGAATTCGACTTGGACAATCCTGATTACAAGACTGCCGCCATGCTCGCCTTTGGAGAGACTTTTCTCAGCTCAGGAATTTATGGCGTTTGGTTCATGATTACCCTCGTTACAGGAGGACTTGGAATAGTGTTGCTTCCAGGGGCCGCAATAGTTGCGTCTCTCATTGGATCTCCTTGGCATAGGTATTATTTAGGCACTGATGATAATAGCTTCAAGATTGGTGCGCTATATTGTTTGACTTCAAATGGTTTCGGATTGCTGTTGATCTCAGATGCCATCTCGCTTCTGGTCGCAGATGAAAACCATCATACCTACATCAACAATTCAAATTTTATAATGTGGGTAGATGAAATCTGATGTTTGCACAATGGGTTTTTCTTAATTTCGGTACAAATTAAATTATCCTAAAAATGAAAAACCTATTACTGATCTTATCCGTTTTTGCTTTTGGAATTCAAGCCCAAGCAAATAAATATCAACTCAACGAATCAAATCTTGATGCTGCTTTTACTCAAAGCATTGATCTATCCGCTCAATTTAGTATCATGGATACCAAGTCTATTGCAATGGAATTGGGTTTGGCTCAGGCTATTGAAGAAGGAAGCAAGCAAACTGTCGCTGCGATAGTTGGTATCGTTTCGTTGTTCGCTGGAATTGGAATCTTCATCCCTATTCACCGTTTTATTCTAGGAACTGGAGGAAATGGTGCTTTGATTTTTCTAGTGTACTGTGGGTTAGGTTTAGTAAGCGGATTGGGAAGTTTACTAACTCTAGCCGATTGTATTTTTCTATTAATTGATGACACAAAAAGTGCCTACATCGGTAGTGGAAAAGTAATTATGTGGGCCGATAACCTTTAGTAGAAAAAAACAACAACAATTTAGGGTCCGTTACATATTTGTTTCGGACCTTTTTTATTCTCTACTATTCAGTTCATTGATAAAATGCTCCTTTTGATGATCCGATAACTGGTCATTTTCACTCACTTTCTCCCTAAAACTCTGTGTCTCTTTCCACACCAATGGAGAGTTCATTTTTTGAAGTATTCTAATATGATAAAGGTTATATATAAGATTATTTGGATTCTCAGAAACGAGCAGTGCAGAATAACTATTTGCTTGAGCATATTCTTCTTCAAGGTCAAAGTAGATTCTCATTAGAAAATAATTTGCTTCATTCCTTAAGAATATGTTCTCACTCTGTGTCAATCGATTCAAATAATCTAATCCCTTTTCTTCGTCTCCATCAGGGTAAAACATAAGATAGGGCCGCATCAATATATAATCCTCGTATGCTTTAGCCATGAAATAATAGTAAAGACCCGAGGTCAAATAAAAAGACTCAAATTCCTCCTCTCTTCCAAAGGATTCAGTGATTTGATCAATGCAAGTATTTAGATCTGAGGCCGCATTCAGGTAATTGTCATTTAGAAGCTCGTGTCTTGTTTTAAACGCATGGACAATTATGTAATAAAATAGCTTTTCATGCTCTTCAACACCGTCCCTCTTTAGATTCTGTTTGGCCTTTTTAATGCGCGTCTTAAACTGTTGATTCCAATAGGTATTTTCCAAGTTCCCGGCTAATATCTCCATCCATGCGACATTAGCAGAAAGAAGGTTCCACAAGGCTGAATCTGGTTGCAAGTCAATCTCATTTTTAACAATAGAATCGGCAGATAAAATGTTAAAATCATATAGTTGCCTAAACACTTTTTCAGGCTTTACCCCAAATGTCACTTGACTGCGGGCATCCACAAAAAGCACTGCACTTAACAGAGTTAAAAATAATGCAGCAAACTTTGATGCACACTTCATTTTTCGGGTCATCTTTAACAAATTCCTGAATAAGATTAATTGTAAATTTGCGCCTTATGCGCAAGGCGAAACTATACAAAATGCTTGGTGTCTTAACGATCTTAAGCTGTTCACTTTTGGTCTTAGTATCCGCAACACCCATACAATCCAGTCTTCAAAAATTGAGTTTTGATGTAACAATCCGAACTCTTTTCAACGGAAAATCTGTCACTGCAAAAGGGTCTGTTTATTATGTGCCCAGCAGTGGATTGATGGTGACTAAAATGCACTCCCCAATGAATCAAGTGGTTATTTCAACGGTTGATGGACAGTTGAAAAATTATGATCCAACCACAAACAAGGTGATATTTAGCCAAGGAACAGAGTTTAGTTCCAAGAATAGTTTCATCTATAGTTTCTTAAGTGGAAACACCGCAGACATGGGACTAGCATCGGATGGCTACAAAATCGTTGACACTAAAAATGATGAGGGTATTATTGTTAATACTTGGGCAGCTCCAGTAAATCGTAGTGTGGAAGCTGATAAAGTTGAGATTGCATTTCAAGACTACCTCCCTATCTACATGGGTTTCATGAATGCCGGAGGGGAGATCATTCAAAAAACTTACTACACTAACTATCAAAATTTAAGCTATATACGCATGCCTTTCACCATTACTGAAATCACATATTTCAGCGAGGCAGATTCGTCCATCATGCAGCGTAAATACGATAATGTAAAATTGAATTCCGAGGTAGATAATACCTGGCTTAATTTTTCGATTCCTGAAAATGCTGAGGTAGTTGACGCTGACGCCATGTTAAAAGAATCAAAATGAAAATCAGGCAGCGATTATTGATTTTTACCTTCCTCTTGATTTGCAGTTTATTCGGTCAAGCGCAACTTAATACAACTCAAAAAATCAAACTAAAAAATGTTGATTTTCAAGAACATAAATTTGATCCAAGAAAGCCAAAATTCTTAAGAATTGGCTCAAATCCTCTGGTTAGCTACAATCCGGTTTCTTTGTTATTCAGCGGTTCACTATTTTTTTACCAAAAGGTAATTTCACCGCAACTTCAATCTTTTTGTCCTTATGAAATAAGCTGTTCCGCGTTTAGTTTTGCGAGCATTAAAGAATTTGGTCTGGTTAAAGGTTTAGCTCTATCGGCTGATCGGCTGACTCGATGCACTCCGTATACCAATATGGACATGCTTCTAAGTCAAATGAATGATCAGACCGGAATGATTATAGATAATCCGAGTAAATACAGTGTAAAGGGTGGTCACGATGGCCATGACCACAAATAAACCGCGGTGAAGGCATACTTGTTTCTCATTTTAGCAATCATATTGACTGCCGCTTACCCAGTTATTTCACAAGAACAGTTCATTCAAGACTCCAGTTGGACTTCGACATCCATTAATTCAGACTCTGTTCAATTCACCCAAACCGACACCGGTGACACTTTTCAAATTAAATTGGGTGATTTGGATTCAACTGACTATTTCTCTGGTGAGATATCCTTTGCCTATTACCTAATTTCAAGTGAGCAATACTCTGATGCACAATACCTATTATTCAAGCTTCAATCAGAATCAACTTCTGCCGATCCGAATCAAAGAGATAGCATCAATTACTTAATCGGTTGGACATTCTATTTTAGTCGAGATTTTGATCAAGCAATTGATCACCTTTCCAATGTTTCGACACAATCAGAAATTGGCGTTCAATCTCAATTTTACAAATCTATTTGCCTTGTATACATTGAACAATATGATAGCGCCAAGATTATACTGAATAACATCAGCACTAAACCTGATGATATCCTCAGAGAATTGACAGTGCTTCAACTAACAGCAATTGCTTTGCTCGAAAGAGATTATTATGCATATGATTCGCTTTCACCCTACTTAACAAAAAAATACTTCCAATTTTCTGAAGAAGAAAACTCAATGAAGGAATATTATGCCGACCTCACGAATTACAGACAAAAATCACCATGGATAGCAGGTGGTTTGTCTGCGCTTTTCCCTGGACTTGGAAAGTTTTATGCTGGATATATTGGTCTGCCATTTGGCACCATTTCGATGACTCTTCCTCTTGCTGCCGTGGCTGTCGAAGCTGCAATTATCGCTGGCGTATTAAGCCCACCATTTATAGTATTGGGATCTTTATTCGGAATTTTCTACGTAGGCAACATATGGGGAAGTGCTCTAAGTGTGTATACAATTAAAAAGGAAATCTATGATGAAATCGATAGGAATATCATTTACGATATGCATATTCCACTTCGCAGGGTATTCTGGTAAGCCTTCACCTCAGTTTCAATTCGCAGATTCATTGCGCGATGAATCTCATTTTGAGTGGGCAGCTCTCGAATACGAAAGAGTTTGTTATCAGACTTTTGACAATGTAACACGAACAATTGCGCTTATTAAGAAAGCGAATTGCCTTCTATCATTGGACAAACCTATAGCAGCTCAGAAAACCCTGCTCAGGATAAGCTATTTCTCCTTAAATGATTCCTTAGTCTATGCCTCCCGGTTTTTGACCGGTTATGCATCATACTTAATAAAAGACTTTGAACAAGGTAAGTCCCAATTCTTCCTTATTGAACAATTCCTTGACACAACCTATCAAGCCGCCTCGGCTCCTCTTTATGCCTTAACGCTAAACGAATTACGAGAATGGGACAAAGCCAAAGAACGATTGGAGCTGTGGGCCTCTCAGATAACCAATATAAAGGCAAGGGATAGCCTGCAAAGGGTAATTTGCATAGCTTATTCTGACAAGAACTATCCAAAATATCGCAACCCTGAAACGGCAAGTATTTTATCCACAATTATTCCAGGCTCAGGCCAACTTTACTCAGGATATGTAGCTGATGCCCTTTTCACTATTCTTATGACCTCCGCGGGCCTTGGAATTGCTGCCGTTGGAATTTTTGTCTTTAAATACTATGTCACTGGAGTTGTCATAGGCATTGGAATCTTCCAAAGATTCTGGTCTGCAGGAGCTAAACGCTCTTCGTACTTAGCCAATAAACGCAACTATATCAGACTTCGGAATTACAATTCGCAACTGAGCACAATGATCTTATCATTGGATTAGGCAAAAAAAAAGGCGGATCTTTTGATCCGCCTTTAAAGTAATTTGAAGATTTATAATTCTCCGATCCAAACGATAAACTTTGGATTGTCTTTGAACTTATCCATCATTTCTTCTCCTTTGATTAAAACCATAAGGAAGTCAATCCAACCGATAGCATAGCCAACACCAACAATAGAGGAAAGGCAATAATATAAACCAACTTTTTTTCCGCCATTTCCAACATAAGCTCTGTGCATTCCAACAAAACCGCAGAAATACGCTCTCACAAGGAATCCACCTTTAGTGATATCTCCATCTGCCAGCGCAGCGTTTGATAGTGATTCAGAAAGAATGTTAGACTGCATAGTGATATCTTCAGAAGCAGTAAACGCTGACTCAACAGCAGCTTCGTCTAACTTGTAGTTTGAAGCGAAAGACGCTCCAGCAGCTCCAATAACAAGAGCAAGTGCAAGGACTAGTTTTTTCATAGTAATTAGTTTTTGTGTTTTTGATTTCCTGCAAATCTAATTGCTTTTTTGACTTAACGGTTTAATTGAAACCATTTTCATCAACAGTTTTAGTTTGAAAATATTTGAAGTCCACATCGAAAATTGCCGAATCGGCTACCTGATAATGATACTTTGGATTAGAAATAATTCCTTTCTGTCTTATTTCGAACGTTTTAGGAGCAAAATTGGCAATAGCAATAGGTCCGCGACCACTGCCGAAGCCAAGGCAATACTGATAAGTATTCCCACATAAAAAGTACTCGTAAAATCAGAGGCGGATAGCGATATGAAACCCATACAGAGAATAATCGTGGTCAATATGATCGCTTTTCCAGTTGAAAGAGAGGTTCTTTTTAAGGCGTAAATATTGGACCTACCTTTTTTCAGCTCCTGACGATACTTTATTAAATAGTGAATTGAGTCGTCCACTGCAATGCCGAATGCTATGCCAAATATGACAGAGGTCGATATTTTTAAATCAATTCCGGTGAACCCCATGAATCCCCCAATCATTAATAAGGGAATGATGTTAGGCACTAACGATATCATCGCAATTCTTAATGATTTAAACATCAGCCCCATGATGATGGCAACTACTAAAAGGGCGAATAGTAGTCCTGACATCATATTGGACGAAAGTGTCTCGTTATTCTTATCAATAAGGAGAGACATACCCGTTAATGTAATCTCTGAATGATCCAGAACACCACCCTTATTAAAGTATTGCCGCAATTCATCATCCTTTTGTTTGGTCAACCGACCTCCTTGATCTTGTATTTTGCCTGTGAACCTCGCGTGCATCTTATCCGCACTTAGTAAGGCTGCAAATTCAGGGCGCTTTGACAAGGTATTTACTATGGAGGTGGCCTTTTTGAGTTGTCGTTCACTGCTTGGAATTAGATTGGCTGAATCCAAGCCGCCATTTAAAACTTGATTCGCTCCTCTTAATATATTTAGTGGTGAACTTAGAAACCCTACTCCATATTCATCTTTGAGATAGCTCTCAACTGTCATCATATCTTGAATAACCTTTGGATCCAACACATTCATGTTAGAATCAGTGACTGTCAGTTGCAATTCAAATGGTCGAACTCCTGAGAAATTCTCTTCGAAAAACATAAAACTCTTTCTGATTGGGTCATCTTCAGAAACATCTTCGAGTAGATAGTTATCAATTTTTATGTTGGTTATACCAACAATGGAAAGTGAAATCAACGCTACACTGAATACAACAATCCATTTTCGTCTATTGATAGAAAATCGAAACATTTTTGAAACGAGCTTATTCCACATCACAGTCGATGGCTCCTTGTATGCCAACTTTGGTACCGCACTGATCGACAATATTGCTGGTAGTAAGGAGAAAGCTAAGAAGAAGGCGATAAATACTCCTGCAGCTGCGAAAACCCCCAATTCACGCACTGGTTTAACTCCCGAGGTTAGTAATGTAAGAAATCCCAAAGCTGTTGTAAGCGATGTTAAAAATGTCGCAGCTCCTACCCTTTTATAAGCCGTTTGAATGGCTTGATTTTTTGATAAACCCGCTCTTATTTCCTCAAAGAATCTACTCAGTAGGTGAATGACATCGCTTACTCCTACTACAAAGAGTACTAAGGGCAAAAGTGTCGTCATTATATCAATTGACTTGCCGACTAAACTCATAAATCCAAGTAACCATATCACGGAAAGTAAAACCACAATTAATGGCACCGCGGTACCCCAAAAAGAACGATAAATAAGTAAGAGAACCATGATTATAAGGAGGACTGCAATTGCCATGAACAGAATGAATTCTGTTTTAATCTGTTCGATATAAAAGGCCTGGCCAATTGCTTTGCCTGCCGCATGAATCTCATCAAATTCATACTTATCCATCACATCGGTCAAATTGTAATAGACAGTATCTGTTTCGAGCTTATTTAGGGTGTCCTCGAGAATTACAAGGAGGCTTATACTCTTGGCATCCGGTGAGAACAAGCTTCCCACCTGTTTCTGATGCTCGTATATTCTTGATGAGTCTTTTTGATAACGATCAGGATCATCAATGTGTAAATATGGAATAGCAATTGGCCCAAAAGGTCCTAATGCATAATCAGCCGCATTAAATGGAGAAATGATTCGCTTAACATGAGGAATTTGCTTAATCTCCTCTATCATATTTGAAGAGGATTTGAGGAACTCCCTTTCAAATATTCCTTCCTCATTCATCAATCCCATTATGACAAAATCAATGTCCGTGTCGAATTTCTCAGTGTATTCCTGATAAAACTCTAATTCTGGATCATTCGAAGGAAAGAAGTGTTCGAACTCATAGTCAAACGTGAGCTTAGTTATCATGTAACCAGCACCAGCGGTAATCAGACCAATAGAGACAAGGACAATGTATGCTAATTGTTTTGACATAAAGATGCGTGCAAAGTAACAGGTCATTTTGACCTTTTGTGCATTAAAAACAAAAAAGGGAAGCCATAGTTGACTTCCCTTTTAAATAAACCGAATCGAGTTCTACTTACTTATCGTCCTTCACTTCTTCAAAGTCAACATCTGTCACCTCTGAATCTTCTGTTTCTTCACCTTCACTACTCGCGGCTCCATTTCCTTCAGCACCTGCTTCCTGTGAGGCAGCGTACATTTCTTGCGAAGCGGCTTGGAAAACCGTATTCAATTTTTCCATAGCTGCATCCATCGCTTCGAAATCTTTCGATTCGTGCGCGGTCTTCAACTCAGCAAGAGCATCTTCAATGGGTTGTTTTTTGTCGGCTGGCAACTTGTCCCCAAACTCGCCCAATTGCTTTTCAGTTTGAAAAATCATGTTATCAGCGGCATTCAACTTATCCACCTCCTCTTTCATCTTCTTATCTGATTCCGCATTTGCCTCGGCCTCTTGCTTCATCTTTTCAATTTCCTCTTGACTGAGTCCAGAGGAAGCTTCAATCCGAATACTTTGTTCTTTATTGGTCGCTTTGTCCTTAGCAGACACATTCATAATACCGTTGGCATCAACATCGAATGTCACTTCAATTTGAGGAACTCCTCTTGGCGATGGTGGAATTCCATCAAGGTGAAATCTTCCAATAGTTCGGTTATCCTTAGCCATTGCGCGCTCTCCTTGAAGCACGTGAATTTCAACAGATGGTTGATTGTCGCTTGCTGTTGAGAATGTTTCCGCCTTCTTGGTTGGAATCGTTGTATTGGACTCGATCAATTTGGTAAATACACCTCCGTAAGTTTCAATTCCAAGAGATAGCGGAGTAACGTCTAAAAGAAGGACATCCTTCACATCTCCACTTAGTACCCCGCCTTGAATTGCCGCTCCAATAGCCACTACTTCATCTGGATTCACACCCTTACTTGGCTCTTTACCGAAGAATTTTTTAACTGCCTCTTGAACTGCCGGAATTCTTGTGGACCCTCCAACTAAAATGATTTCATCGATGTCACTAGTTTTCATTCCAGCATTTTTCATTGCTGTTTTACATGGCTCAATCGTTCGTTGTATTAATGAATCTGCCAACTGCTCAAATTTCGCGCGGCTAAGTGTTCTAACTAAGTGTTTTGGCACACCATCAATAGGCATGATGTAGGGCAAGTTAATCTCTGTGCTAGTAGAACTTGAAAGTTCAACTTTGGCTTTTTCAGCAGCTTCTTTTAAGCGTTGCAATGCCATCGGATCTTTACTCAAATCTTGTCCTTCATCACTTTTAAACTCAGCGACTAACCAATCAATAATTACTTGATCAAAGTCATCACCACCTAAATGTGTATCTCCGTCTGTAGACTTCACTTCAAACACTCCATCGCCTAATTCTAGTATCGATACATCATGAGTTCCTCCACCACAGTCAAAAACGACAATTTTCATGTCTTGTGACTTTTTATCGAGTCCGTATGCCAATGATGCCGCGGTAGGCTCGTTAATGATTCTTCGCACCTTAAGTCCAGCAATTTCGCCTGCCTCTTTGGTCGCCTGTCGCTGCGAATCATTGAAGTAAGCTGGAACTGTAATTACAGCTTCAGTAACTTCTTGTCCCAAGTAATCTTCAGCTGTTTTCTTCATTTTCTGAAGAACCATTGCACTTATTTCTTGTGGAGTGTAATTTCGGTCATCAATTTTTACTCTTGGCGTATTGTTGTCTCCTTTAACCACCTCGTATGGTACTCGGCTAGATTCTTTGGCAGCTTCTTCATAGCTCATTCCCATGAATCGCTTAATACTATAAACGGTCTTTGTTGGATTAGTGATTGCCTGTCTTTTTGCAGGATCTCCAATTTTTCTTTCTCCGCCCGAGGTGAATCCAACCACCGAAGGAGTGGTTCTCTTTCCCTCGCTGTTTGGAATAACTACTGGCTCATTTCCTTCCATCACTGCAACGCAGCTATTGGTAGTTCCAAGGTCTATTCCTATAATCTTTCCCATGATTTAATTTTTTTCAGGTTATCAAATTCGCAGCACCATTGTCAATAGGTGTGCCACCAGAAATCACAGGATGAAATAAGAAGGAATGTCAGTTATTCATTGATTCAACCACATCGCAACAGACATAATAAGTGACATGATGTCACATTCTATTGGCAATCGGGTCCAGTTTCAGGGTCAATTACACAACGTCCAGGTCGCGTAAAAGACTTTGATTTAGTGTAATCACCGCTATTCACTATTTCAGAGTATAATAATTCCTCAAGTGTGTTGGCGTCTAAGATTCGACCATCGCTTAAAATGCTCGATCGTTTTGTATTTGATACTACCCGACTGGCGAATATTCCAATTCCATTGTTCACATTCGTATATGTTGGTCGCTCCTGTACAACCCCACTTATTGGCTGATTAACCTCAATATATGTCGCGAGTTCTTCACTTGCAACCTCTAAGAAAAACTGCGCTGTATCAGATACGATTCGCTGAGTACCAGAAATATTTGCTGGTTCAAGATCATCAACCCTTCGGCCAATGGTCGCAAAATAATCTTCAGTATTCACCCCAGGGAAGTTAACCTGTTCATCTGTATCAAAAGTTCTCGAGCCGATGTTAAGGGTAACTGAATCATAACCTGTTTGCAGACCAGTTGAGACATCATACTCTCGATAATAAATTCTAAAATAACTCGTGTAAAGAACACCTCCCGTTACATTAGACCATGACACTTTAAACTGACTTGCATAGTCAACTCCATTCACCAAGACTACCTCATCATTATCTCGATTATCACCACCATTTGTGCTACTCGCATTGCCTGACAATGCTGGACTAAGCAGACGGACTTGTTCTATTCCTCCCGATGCCGCAGCAAGGCCTATTATGTCTGTTGTTGCCGTAACCTTCTTCTCATCCTCCCCATCCACGTTAACTGTACACTCAATTCGATAAAACTTTGTTGCATCCAACTGTGCATCGAAATAGTAAACCTTGTTGCTATCGTTAAAAAATGCTCCTCCTTCTTTATTATAGCTATACGTCTCATTTAGAGTCCAGACAGCTCCTGTCGGAGTTTTAGCATCACTACCCAACTCAACGATTACTGCGGACAACTCCTTAGTATTATACTCATTGATGCCAGGTTCACTAGCCAATACCGAAGCTGAATCTTCGCCAACAAAAGCACGATTGATTTTGATATAATGTCTTGTTTTATCCGCTTCAAGCAATCCATAAATGACAGTAACGTCTCTTTTCGGAGCAATAACATCAATATCCGTCTCGCAACTTGGAAAAAACAGCAGTGAAAGAATAAATACAGTAAAATAGAGAGATCGATTGATTGACATAAAAATCTTTTACGTTTGCGAATGAGCCGCCAAAAATACACTCATATCCTACTCATACACCTTATAATTCATTATTGGTAGGAATCTAACCGTGAGCGGTAACAATTATCATGACAGAGAATAGTGAAAACCTAAGTCCTATTGGTTCCAATGTAAAAAAGATTACTACCAGCGTTCTTCATCAAATGAAAGAGCATGGTGAAAAAATCAGCATGATTACGGCCTATGACTATAGCCTTGCGAAATTGGTGGACTACGCAGGAATTGATGTGATTTTGGTTGGTGATTCGGCTTCGAATGTAATGGCCGGTCATGAAACGACCCTGCCAATTACACTTGACCAGATGATTTATCATGCGGCTTCTGTCATCAGAGCAATAAATCATGCTTTGGTCGTGGTTGATCTTCCTTTTGGAAGTTATCAAGGCAATTCGAAGGAAGCATTGACATCATCTATTCGAATTATGAAAGAAGCTGGAGCACATGCGGTGAAACTTGAAGGAGGACGAGAAGTCAAAGAATCTATCGATCGAATACTCACGGCTGGCATTCCTGTGATGGGTCATCTTGGACTAACACCTCAATCTATATATAAGTTTGGAACGTATGCAGTGAGAGCTAGAGAGGAAGAGGAATCTCAACGCTTGATGGAAGACGCTAAAATTTTGGAACAAACAGGTGTGTTTGGAATTGTTTTAGAAAAAATTCCTGCGAAACTTGCAGGTGAAGTTGCACGCTCAGTTTCCATTCCAGTAATTGGAATTGGTGCCGGAAATGAAGTGGATGGTCAAGTGTTAGTGTTGCATGACATGTTGGGAATTAACAAAGAGTTCAGCCCAAGATTTTTAAGAAGATATGCCGATTTGCACGACACCATTACCAACGCTGTCGGTCAATATATTCAAGATGTAAAATCATCTGACTTTCCGAATGAAGAAGAACAATATTGATGTCTCTAATCGGATAATCTTCGAGGACAATCACTTGTTAGTGGTGAATAAACTAGCAGGTGAATTAGTTCAAGGGGATAAAACCGAGGATGTTACACTAGCTGACTTATGCAAAGAATATGTCCGAATTAAATATGATAAGCCAGGCAACGTATATCTTGGCATTCCGCATCGTTTGGATAGACCTGTGAGCGGAATCGTTATTTACACAAAGACAAGTAAGGCTCTGGGTCGAATGTCAGAGTTGTTCCGAACCAAAACCATCGAAAAGATGTATTGGGCGGTGGTAGATAAACTCCCATCTCAAACTTCAGGGAACTTGCGCGATTTTGTGATTAAAAATGAAAAGCAGAACAAGAGTTATGTGACTGATGAAGCAAGGAAGGGTTGTAAAGAAGCTATACTGAGGTATCAGGTTCTTAACTCGGCTGACAATTATCACTTAATAGAGGTAAACTTAGAGACTGGCCGCCATCACCAAATTAGGGTTCAATTGTCTAATATAGGTTCGATTATTAAAGGTGATCTTAAGTATGGTGCAAAAAGAAGTAATCCGGATGGCAGCATTCATCTTCACGGTCGAGAAGCTCGTTTCAAACACCCTGTTACGGATGAAAATTTGACCTTGGTCGCGCCCTGCCCGAAAGAGCCGCTTTGGTCTTATTTCGAAAATCTTTAGTGATCGCGCTTGAATTTCCAGGCCCTCATTTTCTTTAACTCCCCCTTCTGAACCTTTGACTCAATTCTTTTTTTGACTGCGTTTTTACTTGGGCTAGTCCTTTTTCGAGGTTTATTCTGAATCAGACTTGACTCCAATAAATCAATCAGTCGGTCTTTTGCGATCTGCTTATTACGAAGTTGCGATCGTGCTTCAGAAGCGGCAATGATTATTTCATTGTTTGAGTTTATTTTAGTCTTAACCTTCTCTAAGAGTCTATCTTTTTGCTCAGTATTTAGCGCATTGGTTTCCATAATATTCCAAATTGCCTCGACCCTGGTTTCTGTCTTATTTACATTCTGTCCACCGGGTCCACTGCTTCTGCTGGTTCTGTAGCGGATTTCGTTTTCGATGGCCGTTCTTGAAAAATTCATACAGGATCAACATCAATGCTAATTCTAACCTTTCTATAATCTTCGTGCGCCTCCATAAGATCCACTGCTTGCCAAATGCTCTGCTTCGACTTCTTTATCGATAGATTTAAATCCAACTTAACGAACATCTGTCTTAGGTATCGATTTCTAACGCGAGCGATAGATGGCTCTTCAGGCCCCAAAACTCGGTCTGCAAAAAACGATTTTAACTCCAACCCCATAAAAGCTGCGGCTTTTTTAGTGAGGGTTGCATCTTGATGGCTTAATTGGATTCGAATCATTCTTGAGAAAGGTGGATATAAAAACTGTTCTCGCTCCATGATCTGATGATTGAACAAGCCTACGAAATTGCCCGTTCGAACTTGTTCGATAATGGGATGATCTGGTTTGTATGTCTGAATCATCACCGTGCCTTGCTTTTTCTTTCTACCTGCCCTACCAGACACTTGTGTTAGTAATTGATAGGCCTTTTCGAAGGCTCGATAATCTGGTCGATTCCACAAAGAATCCGCGTTCATGACCACCACTAGACCAACATTATCAAAATCAAGTCCCTTAGTTACCATTTGTGTTCCTACCAATATGTCATATGCTCCTGATGAAAAAGCATCAATGAGGTTTTGAAGTGCCATCTTTTTGCGTGTTGTATCGAGGTCCATTCGAGCAATTCTCGCCTCTGGTAGCAACACTTCTAAATCATCTTCCACCTTCTCAGTTCCAAAACCTTTGATTTTCAACTTGGCAGAAGCGCAGTTCGGACACTTTGAGGGAAGCTTAATGTTGTAGCCACAATAATGGCAAAGTAACTTTTCAAAGTATTTGTGAAATGTCAAGTTGACGTCACAATTCACACATTCGGCACTCCAGCCGCAAGCATCACAAATTTGAAATGGAGCGAACCCCCTTCTATTTTGAAATATGATAACCTGCTGATTCGAGGCAAGTGTTCGCTTTATGCTATCGAAAGTCTCGTCAGAAAAATCGGCTTTCATGCTCTTATTAAACTGTGCAGTCCGCATATCCACGCTGATAACTTTCGGCATTTTAACTTCACCAAACCTTTGCTTTAGCTGCACCAACCCATATTTTCCATTAAGGGAAGAATGGTAAGACTGAAAACTTGGAGTTGCACTGCCTAAGAGCACTTTTGCGTTAAATTGTGCAGCCAGCCATATAGCCGCGTCACGCGCATTGTAATAAGGTGAAGATTCTTGCTGTTTAAAGCTTTGCTCATGTTCTTCATCTACTATGATCAGTTTCAAATTACTGAATGGAAGAAATATCGCAGACCTAGCTCCCACAATCACCCGAGGCTTTTCATCAGATAACATTTGCATCCACTTAGTCAAGCGATCTCGATTTGAAAATCGACTGTGATATACAGCCACTTCAAAACCAAGTAGCTTCTCTAGCCGTCCAACTAGTTGAGTAGTCAGGGCAATTTCAGGCACTAAAAAAAGAACTTGACCTTCTTTTTCAATTGACTTTATCAATTCGGCATAAACGAGCGTTTTTCCGGAACCAGTAACACCATGCAATAAGGCAACCGATTTATTCTTCCAAGATTGTTCTACTTCAGTAAAGGCGAGATTCTGATCTTCGGTTAACACTAATTCATCCGTCAAAAATTGATCAGAACTATAACTTTCTAATTCTTGGACTCTATGAAACACCCCTCTAGACTCTAGGGATTTCAAAATTGCGGCACTTGCTTGTGTTTTATTTAATAATACCTTTTGCCTAACCCGCACTGCATTTCCGCTAAAAAAGTCACTTAACTCTAAGAACTTCATCATTACCTCCAATTGCTTTGGAGCTTTTGATAACTGGCTTAACAGATTTGACATTGCCATTTCATCATCGAATTGTTCAGTCAATTCTAGCATGTCAATCGAGTTTGGCTTTGGAGCTTTTTCAATTTGTTCATCCAGCTTTACAATCCCCATTTCAATCAAATGGTGCAGCGATTTCTGTATAGCAGCCTTTGAGTGAAGTTCCTCTAAGGTGTTTATCGGAACGGGTTTATCATCATTTAAATTGGCGACTACCAAATGATCCACTTCAGTTAATTTATCGTATTCAAAATCAACTTGATCCAAAATGACAGTGGTTTGTGAGCTGAGTCTCATTGCTCCCGGCAAAGCAGTGATCATAACACTTCCTAAACCGGACATATAATAAGACGCGATCCACTCCCAAAACAATAGTTGAGATTCAGTAACAATCGGTTCGCTGTCTAAAACGTATGAAACGTCTTTCAAAGTTTGGCCCTGAAGAGGCTGAACCTCTACCTTATATATCAAAGCAGAATAAAAGCGCTTGGCTCCAAATGGTACCACTACCCGCTTACCCACTACCATCTCTTCAATCAGGTGTTCAGGTACCCGATATGTGAACACCCCTCTCAACGCAAGGGGTAAGATTACCTTTATATAAAAGCCAGTCACCACTGCGAATGTATGGTCATCACATCCTTTCGCAATTGCTTGTTCAAAACTCAAAGCCCAGAATGTCCCCAGCAATCTTTTTGAGTATAATGTTGTAACATGCTTGAATGGATCGACTGGCTCATTATTATCGCATTTCTGCTGCTCTCTTTAGGCATTGGATTATATTATCGAAAAGGTGCGGGAAAGAGTTTAAATGATTTTTTCTTAGGTGGTCGCAATTTACCTTGGTACGTTGCAGGGTTGAGCATGGTCGCAACCACTTTTGCTGCTGATACACCACTTGCGGTTTCAGAGCTTGTTTCGCAAGGCGGAATTGCAAAAAACTGGCTTTGGTGGTCGTTTATTTTTGGAGGAGCGCTTACTACTTTCTTTTTTGCCACTCTATGGAGAAGGTCGGGAGTATTAACCGAACTTGAATTTATCACTCTGCGATACGAAGGAAAACCAGCGAAGTATTTGCGCATGGTAAAAGCAGTCTATTTAGGTTTGATTATTAACGCTGTAATTATCGCCTGGGTTAACTTAGCTATGATCACTCTATTGGAAGTTTTCTTTGACCTTGGCCGGTTTGAAGCGATGGGCTTCACATTTATAATAATGATCGTGGCAGTTTTTTATGCTGCCCTTTCAGGTCTAAAAGGAGTTGCTATTACAGACATGGTTCAATTTGGAATTGCCATGATCGGTTGCGTTATTTTGGCCGTGATAGTAGTAACAAGTGATGATGTTGGTGGAGTTGCTGCGTTAAAAGAAAAACTTCCTCCACAAACATTCGATTTTCTACCCAGTTTTAGTTCTGGCGGCAGCGATCTTGCTCATGGTTTTAGCTTGTCAATTGGCGCATTTCTCTCATTTGTCGCAATTCAATGGTGGTCAAGTTGGTATCCAGGTGCCGAGCCAGGAGGTGGTGGTTATGTGGCCCAAAGAATGATGAGTACACGAAGCGAAAGAGACTCAGTTTGGGCAACACTACTTTTTCAAGTTGGACACTATTGCATTCGACCATGGCCTTGGATCATAGTTGGGTTATGCGCGATCGCTCTGTACTCTCCAGAATTCAATAATGTCGAATTGTTTAGCCAATTAGAACAGCATAAAACATCCACGGCAGAATTTGAAAAAATCACGACATCCGAAGGTTTTATAGCAGAATATCCCGCAGATTATTCTTTTAACGACATCCAAAACATTGAATATTATTATAAGCCAAGGTTAGGATTTGTATTCGCTATGAGGGACTATTTACCTACTGGCCTAGTTGGGTTGCTGTTCACTGCATTTATTGCCGCATATCTAAGCACCATCAGTACTCAGGTGAACTGGGGAGCTAGCTACTTAGTAAACGATTTAATTCTTCCACTTTATAATGGGAAATCTCGATTCAACCTTGTTTTGCTGAGTCGTATAACAACCGTTTTTGTGTTAATCGCTGGCGCTGCAGTCACCCCTTTTGTTACGAGTATTTCGGGTGTTTGGGAGTTCTTAATGCAATGTGGTGCGGGTTTAGGCTTAGTGTTAATCTTACGATGGTATTGGTGGCGTATCAGCGCATGGAGTGAAATTTCAGCGACAATAGCACCAATAATCGCATATCTATTTTGTGACTTTTACCTTACCGAGGCCATGGGACAATCATTCAAGGACAATAATGGAGCATTTTACTTTACAGTGATTTTTACCACAATAATTTGGCTTTTGACCACCTTTTTAACCAAGCCTCAGTCTGAACAAACACTGAAAGATTTCTTCCAAAGAGTTCGTCCACATGGTATTTGGCCAACTAATATTTCAGGAGGGAAATTGGATAATACACCGATGAAATGGATGTTTGGAGGGTGGATATCTATGATTTCCACCATCATTTTCATACTGTTCGCGACTGGCAGTTTAATACTCGAGAATTATACAATAGGATTTATTCAGATGACATTGGGGATAACCTCCGTAATATCGTTGCGATTGTTTCTGAAAAAAACCAATATCTTCGACCGCAATTCTAAACTTACATGAATATTCAAAGAATATCTATAATCTGCTTTATCTCGCTTGGACTATTTGTTTCAAGTTGTGGAGGAGATTCCAACTCTGAATCATCTGAAGGTGATAATATTGAGAAGTCAGCAAAAACAAATAAAGGTGGAAACACTGGGCTTTTGAAAGTTGGTGATAAACTCTTCAACCTTCCAAGTCCTTTAGAAACGGCATTTTTAATTGAAGAAGTTGGCGGTCACTTTACAGGTGATTTGTTAAATCCCGAACTGGACGCCACAAAGTATACAACTAAGAATGCTCAGGCAATGAATTTAGGTGTCTATGGCGCTGACTTGGGTTATTCGCTTATTTACAACCAATCGCAAAGTGCATTCACACTGCTCGCAACTTGTAAGAAATTAGGTGGTGAAATTGGAATATCTCCATCCTTGTATACTTCATTGATGAAGCGTTTTGAAGGTAACATGGAGAATCGAGATTCTTTATTGCTTATGATCGCTGAACTAAATAGCCTAAGCGATGAGTACCTTAAGGAGAATGAAAGTGAAGATATCAGTGCGCTAATTCTGTACGGTGGTTGGGTTGAGTCTTTATACTTTACTACTAAGTTGACTGGACAAATGGATAATCCGAAACTACGTTCTCGTGTAGGTGAGCAGAAGAATAGCCTTGAAAATTTAATAGGATTAATATCACAAGTGAATACGACTGGTGAACTCGATGACTTAGTGACCGAATTAAATGGTCTAAAGGTCATTTTCGATAAAGTTGAATATTCATACGAATGGGTAGAACCAGAAACTAAGGCTGATCAAAACTTGACTATTATCAAGAGTAAGAGTTCAGTCATTGTGTCGGATGAAGTATTACAGGAAATCTCTGACAAGATTGAGGAAATAAGAAATACAATAATTGGAACAACTGCCTAGTATGAAGTATTTAATCACCCTACTGATCACCACATTCTCTATTTCATTTGCTAGTGCACAATGTGATATAACAGCTGATGTTTGTCAAAAGCATATTTCCGATGAGTATTTATCAGATGGTCAGCATTATCGAGCGCTCCTGTTAACTGATCAAGTGACCGAATTTAATGCCACCTTGTATGGTGGAACTACATACCGAGTTTCTGCATGTAGCGGAACTCAAGATGGAAATCTTCTTTTTAGAGTATTCGACAAAGAGAGAAATTTAATCTTTAGAAATGTTGAGCATTCCAATGCTCCATACTGGGATTTTCAGCTCGAATCATCAATGGATGTAATTATTGAAGCCGAATTGGACCCGATTGCTGGCAATAGCGGTTGTGCAGTTATGCTTATCGGTTTTAAGCGCTAGAATTGATACTCTGAGAAGTTGAAAGTTGGCGAACTTCTTCCCGAGTTTGTTCTAATTGATCAAGATCTTAATGATCTTAGTTCTACAGAATTGCTCGGATTTCCCTGTGTAATATACTTCTATCCAAAGGATGATACTCCTGGTTGCACCAGACAAGCATGTAGTTTTAGAGACCAATTTGAAGCTTTTAATGATCTTGGAGCGACCGTTGTAGGAGTTTCATCGGATACACCTGAGCAACACAGGAAGTTTCAATCAAAATATCGATTGCCTTATCGTCTTTTGAGCGACCTCAGAGGTGAGTTAAGGCAGAAGTTTAACGTTGAATCTCATTTGCTTGGACTTATTCCTGGAAGAGAAACTTTCGTCTTTGATGCAAAAGGTAAACTGGTTCATCGGTTTAACTCCCAGCTTAAGACTGAGCAACATATTCTAGAGGCAATCGATGCTTTAAAGAACCTTTGATATTCATTCTGATTCGCGAATTACCGAATATTCCGATGACTCATGGAAATAATCTCGATATTCAAATACCGTAAAAAACGATTGTCATGAAGACTAAGTTCACAGATCTAATTGATGTTGAGTATCCTATCATTATGGCCCCTATGTTTTTAGTTTCTAATGTGGAAATGATTAAGGCCGCCCTAGATTCAGGAATCACAGGCGCCATACCAGCTTTAAACTATCGGACAGATGAGGAGTTTAGACACGCTATTGATGAAATAAGGATGTATACGGACAAACCATTTGGAATAAACTTAATAGTTAACAAATCAAACCTTAAGTATTCGAAACAACTTGAGACATGCTTGGAAAAAAAGGTTGACTTTATCATTACCTCGCTAGGTAGTCCAAAAGAATGCATTGACCGCTGCAAACCATTAGGCATTAAGGTTTTCTGTGATGTAGTTGATCTTAAATATGCGAAAATCGTTGAAAGTTTAGGTGCTGACGCTGTGATTGCAGTAAACAACGAAGCCGGAGGACACGCGGGAAATGTTTCACCAATGGATTTAGTCAAAAATTTAAACGATAATATTCAAATTCCAATAATATCAGCTGGGGGAATTGCAAATTCAGAGGATATTAAAAAGCATATATCCTATGGTGCCGCTGCCGTTTCTGTTGGCACAGTATTCATTGCATCTGAAGAAGCTGGTGTGTCCAAAGATTATAAACAAGCCTTAGTCGACTATGGTGAAGAGGATATTGTACGCACAACAAAAATGTCAGGAAGTGCACTTACCGTTATAAATACACCATACGTTCAAACCATTGGTACCGAGGCAAATTGGCTGGAGAAACTAATGCATCAAAATAAATGGCTTAAGAAGTATATTAAAATGATCATTGCCTTCCGTGGATTAAAGGCAATCGAAAATGCTGCCAATAAAGCTACCTACAAAACTGTTTGGGTTGCAGGCCCTGTGATCGGTAAAATAACATCTATTAGACCCTTATCAATGATCGCCAAGGACTTAACATTAAATCTATGACCCCATTTGGTTAAAATTGATGATAGTTAAGTGTAAAATATCCACCTTTGCGAAAGCGTGAAGTCAACCACTCTTTTTTTCATTCTATTCGCGATGTGTTCTAACATTTCGATTGCTCAAATGTCGTTTGACAAAATTGAGTTTGATGCGATTCCATATCCAAAAATTAGGGCCTATATTGATCGGCAACACGAATTCATACATAGTGAAAACATGAGTGAATTAGAGCCAACCTGCACTAATATCACCGACTTCAAAGATTTCAGAACATACCAAAAACAATACATAGTAAAGGCTGATAAAGATGAAGTTTGGGCAACTTATATAAATGCGAATCCATCTACATCTTGGAAAACGCGTAAATCTGCGGTTGGTCTTATCTATGACCGCCCCTCAGATATGGTTCTTTATTCTAATGATAGCTGCTATGGCTCATCCATTGGTCAAGTACTTTACCTAAATCTTCGACTCATCAAGGGTATCTATAACCTGGCAACTGCCATGGAGATAACGAATATTCAAGATGACAGCTCGATGATTGAAATCAGCTATGTTGAAAGTGGAGTGAATCAAGGTAAACAGTGGATAACCATGGAATCTACCTACGATGGATACACAAGAATCACACACCGATCTAAAATAAAAAGCGATTCACAATTTCGTGACCGAGTGCTTTACCCCTACTTCCATAACAAGCTCATAAATGCGTTTCATCGTAAAATGAAACGAACAGTAATGCAAGAATCTGCTTTTATGATTCGGCAATACGCCTCGGATTAAAATCCTTTCTATCTTGCCGATTCTCAAGAAATCGGTATGAAAAAAACAGTTCTCATCACGGGTGCAACTTCAGGTTTCGGTGAAGCCATTGCTCGACTATTTTCAAAAAATGGATGTAACGTAATTATCACCGGACGAAGATTGGATCGGCTCCAATCCTTGAAAAATGAAATAAACTCGCAGCAATCCGGTAAAGCACACATTTTATGTTTTGATGTCCGGTCCAATCAGGATGTTCTTGATGCTATTGAAAGCCTTGATGCATCATGGCGTAAAATAGATGTGCTAGTAAACAATGCTGGATTGGCAAGTGGACTGGATTTAGTGCAGAATGGAAATACGGAGGATTGGGACAAAATGATTGATACCAATGTCAAAGGTTTACTCTATGTATCCAAAGCTGTAATTCCAATGATGATAGAACAGGGAAAAGGACACATTGTTAACATTGGGAGTACTGCAGGAAAAGAAGTGTATGAAAAAGGAAATATTTATTGCGCCAGTAAACACGCGGTTGATGCAATTTCAAAAGCTATGCGAATTGACCTCCTTCAACATGGAATAAAGGTCACACAAATAGCTCCTGGCGCAGCTGAAACTGAGTTTAGTATTGTTCGCTTCCATGGAGACGTAGAGCGCGCTAAGCAAGCATATTCTGGCTACAGACCGATGAACGCAACCGATATCGCGGAGTTAGTATACTACTCCACTACTCTTCCAGCACATTTATGTATCAATGACCTTGTTGTAACAAGCCTAGGGCAGGCCAATAGTTTCTATATCAATCGAAGCCAAGAATAAGAATTGAGTTTACCTTTTCGTTTTAAAGAATTTCAAGTTCAACAGGCCGAAAATGTTTTTAAGGTTGGTACAGACGCTTGCATTTTGGCTGCTGCTGTCAATCAAGAGGATGTATTAAACGTACTGGAAATTGGAAGTGGTACAGGAGTGATTTCACTTATGATCGCGCAGCGCAACTCGAACGCAAAGATTACTGCTATTGAAATCCAAGAAAGTGCTTATCAATTATCGAAAACTAACTTTGCCCAAAGCCCTTGGAATGATCGATTGAACGTTCTGCATGTCTCATGGGATAAATATGTCAATAGCCAGATTCAAGAATATGATCTGATTATTTCGAATCCGCCCTACTTCACAAACTCGCTTCAAAATAATATCGAGCACAAACGAATCGCTCGACATGATGCATTGTTGCCCCTGGCCGACATTATAAATTCAGGGAAAAAAATTCTTTCACCAAACGGAAAAATTGCACTTATCCTACCTATGTCAAGACGCTTAAATTTTCTCAAACTTCTTGAATTGGCCAATCTTTTTGAACATCGCTTCATCGAAATTCATCCTAAACCCAATTCAAAGGCAAATCGCTTTATTTCAGAAATAGGCTTTTCACAAATAAATCCTTTAGCAACTAAACTTATCGTTTACAGCGACTTAAACAAACTATCAAATGAAACTGCCACCATCTTAAAACCATTCTATCTTCATCTTTAGTTGTGAACTTTCCTTAATTATTTAATGTTGGCATGCTACTTGGCTTAGGTTTTTAAACCAAAAAACATATCATGAAAAAGTTAGCAGTAGTTCTCACCATCCTCTTTGCAATGCCGATCATAATGCTTGCTCAAACCCAGGAAAAGTCTACACGAGATAAAGCTCGAAGTCCCAAGCTTGAAAAAATGGCTTCCGAGTTGAATTTAACTCAATTCCAAGTGTCAGAAATAGAAAGGATTAATTCAGACTATAAGACTCGCAAAATTGATGTTCAAAAAATTGAAATTGAAGACGAACGAATATTAGCAATGAAAGCATTAAAGTCTCAGCAAAAAGAGGAAATAATACAAGTTTTAAATGAAAATCAACGTGAGGCCTATAAGGATTTTCACGTAAAAAGAAAGAATGCAAATAGGAATAAAATGCAAAATCACCACAAATAGCATTCGAATATCTTATAGTTTAAACAGACGGCTCTGGTCGTCTTTTTTATTTCTTTGAATCATGGCCAAACATGAATTATATCCAGATACGTGGATTGATGTATATTCTGATCAAATGCTGGGATATGCTATAACTCGAGTTCAAGATCGTGACTTGGCAAAAGACTTGGTTTAGGAGTCATTTTTTGTTGCATTAAGGTCTAGGCAAACCTATCGAGGTGAGTTATCAGAAAAAAATTGGTTGTATCTCATTCTTCGAAGCAGAATTCTAGATCATTACAAGAAGAAGAAAGAGGTTACTGAATCCCAATTACAGAATAATCGAAATGATGAAGGTGAGGGAGATAATTTCCTTGAGAATGGTGCATGGAAAGCCGACACTGCCCCAAAAGAATGGAATGCAGATCGAATGGTAGAATCGAAGGAATTTATGGTCGTTTTAAATAAATGCCGCAGTAGGCTCACCGACATGCAACAATCCGTTTTCACTCTAAAGTTCATTGATGGTGAAACTTCAGAGGATATCTGTAAGGAGCTAGATATCACCTCTTCTAATTACTGGGTTTTGGTGCATAGAGCCAAATTACAACTGCGTAGTTGCCTTGAAAAAAATTGGATGACATGATTAGTTGCAAAGAAGCGTCTGAATTCACAATACAAAAATCTGAAGGGAAACTATCTTTAAAGGAACGGTTCCAGCTATGGCTTCACTTATCTATATGTGGTGTCTGTAAACTATTTGCAATTCAATCCACATGGCTCGACAAGGTCTCATCTCGAATAGAAATATCGGAACAATTCAGCACTGAAGAAAAGGAAACCCTGAAAAGAAATTTATCCGAAATCGAAAAATAGGCATCGAAGACACCGCGTTTTAAATAAAACGACTTTTGTTGCACGTAACTACTTAATCTCCAATTGTTTGAAACAATAGTCAAGAAAAACCAACGAATACGATTGGGTTAAAATAATTTTGGGCACTTTATAAATCACTGAATGGCAGCCGCCAATTTCCATTATGAATATTGAAGAAATTGAAAACATCGAGCTTAGTTATCTAAGTATCGAAGACTATCAAGAGTTAAAAGCCACTATGATTTCGGCATATTCTACTATGCCCGATGCATATTGGCGCGAACATCAAATCGAAACCTTGATTACCAAGTTTTCTGAAGGACAGGTTATCATTAAAATAAATGGACAGATTGCCGGTTGTGCCTTATCGATAATAATTGACAACGAACTATTCTTAAGACATAACACTTATGCAGATATTACTGCCAACTATACCTTTAAATCTCACACAGATAAAGGAGACATTCTATATGGAATAGATGTTTTCATCAAGCCTGAATTTAGGGGTCTTAGACTTGGTCGCAGGTTGTATGATTATCGAAAAGAATTAAGTGAAAAACTTAACCTGCGTGGTATTGCCTTTGGTGGTAGAATTCCGAACTACCACAAATACGCTGAACAATATTCTCCAAAAGAGTATATCGAAAAGGTAAAGTCCAAAGAAATCAATGATCCTGTACTGAATTTTCAAATGTCAAATGATTTTCACCCCTCAAGGGTTATGAAGGGTTATTTGGAAGGAGATTCTGCTTCCAATGAGTTTGCTGTTTTGCTCGAATGGGACAATATCTATTATGAAAAGCCTTCTAAAAAAGCATTTACCAAAAAGAAAGTAGTTCGACTCGGTTTGATACAATGGCAAATGCGTTCTTACGCAAACTTGGAGGAATTGCTGCAGCAAGTGGAATATTTCGTGGATGCTGTATCAGGCTATCGATCAGATTTCGCATTGTTTCCAGAATTCTTTAATGCCCCATTGATGGCTGAAAACAATCACCTTTCAGAGTCGGAGGCAATCCGTGAATTGGCCAAACACACGGCAGATATCGTGCAACGTTTTTCAGATCTTTCAATCTCATATAATATCAACATCATTTCGGGGAGCATGCCTGAAATAGTGGATGACACACTATATAATGTGGGTTATTTGTGCAAAAGAGATGGAACCATTGAGCGATACGAGAAACTCCATGTAACTCCTGATGAAAGCAAAGTTTGGGGCATGCAAGGAGGAAAATCAATCAAAACATTCGACACGGACTGTGGTAAAATTGGCATCCTAATCTGCTATGATTCAGAGTTTCCTGAATTAAGCAGGATTCTTGCGGATGATGGCATGGACATTCTGTTTGTACCCTTTTTGACCGATACTCAAAACGGCTACTCACGTGTTCGGAACTGTGCGCAAGCTAGAGCGATTGAGAATGAATGTTACGTAGCTATTGCTGGAAGTGTCGGGAATTTGCCAAACGTGCACAACATGGACATCCAATTTGCGCAGTCTATGGTGTTTACTCCGTGTGATTTTGCTTTCCCTACAAATGGTATCAAGGCAGAAGCAACACCGAATACTGAGATGATTTTAATTGCCGATGTGGATATTGACTTACTTAGAGAGCTGAACCAATTTGGAAGTGTCAGGAACTTAAAAGACAGAAGGTTAGATATCTTTTCTCTAAAAAGAACCTAATAACAACTAGAGTTGATCATTCTTCTGAGTTGAAATTTTGGTGATCTTGCTCATCATCCAAATGGCAATCAACGTGAAAAGTGCGCCTAATATGCCAACTTTCCAAAATCCAAATACGTGATGTCCACCCTTAGGAATTGTCACCAAAATACCAGCTACTATACTCGCCAACCCTGCGGTCATGTTCTGAACTGAGGAGTTTAAACTCATAAAGCTGCCTCTATTTCTTGGTTTAATCACAGATGCAACTATAGCAGTAGAAGGAACCATTCTACCCCCAATTAGGACAAAGAGAAGACCTGTTACAATAAGAGCGACCCAAACAGGCACCACTGGCAGATTTGTTAAAAGGACAATTGGAACAATAGAGGAGAATGCCATAATATTAAAAACCTTTGCCCTACCCGACCTATCAGCCCAACGCCCCACTCTCGGATTAGAAATTATGGTTGCTATTCCTCCTACTAGGTAAACAAATGTTATTTGATCACGTTCAAAACCCACATTTTCTACTAAGTATGGGGTGATAAATGGGATAACTGCGAAATGTCCAAACATCAGTAACATCGTGTAGGTTAAGGCCATCCATTGGTTTTTATTCTTAGGAATGTTTCGTATAAACTCTAAAGAATCTATACCAGGTTCTGGATTATCTAGATGTTCTCTTACGGGTGGCAGGGTAAAATAAACAGCTATTGCGTTTACAAGACTAAGAGTACCCAATGCAACGAATGGCCAATTCCAACCAAAATTGAAGGCAAAATAGAGTCCAACAGGAAGTCCTAGTGCGGAGGCCATAGAAAAGGCCGTCATAACTATCCCAAGGCCCCAAGCCCTACGTTCGGAAGCGATGACATCACTCACTATGGCAATTACTGTGCTACTAATCACTCCACCGAAGGCACCTGTGATAATTCTTGCCGTAATTAGGCCAGTGTATGTATCGGCAAATCCACATAAGAACGTGCCAATTGCAAATCCCAAATAAGCAACAAGAAAGTACTTCTTACGATCAAATGAATCGACAAAGAATGCGCTGATCAATCCTGTAATCCCAGCCATAATAGTATAGGATGCAACAAGAAATGAAAACTCTTGAGAACCAATACTCAACTCTTCCATCAGCATTTCTCCCAAAGGCATAATAATCATGAAATCCATGATGTGGGTGAATTGCGATGCGGCAAGAAGATATAATATGATTCGCTCGGACTTCATTCTTAAAAATGACCGCGAATGTGAGCAATTGTTTAAGGCAATTATGAATTATGTGGCTCCTCCAAAACGAGTTCGTCCTCTGAGTAGGCCACAATAGTGGAAACGGTTGCGTCACCCGTGACATTAACTACAGTTCGGCACATGTCGAGAATCCGATCTACTGGAAAAATTAGTGCGATCCATGCAGGGTTTAACCCTACAGACTCAAGTACTATGATCATTAAAACCAAACCAGCACTTGGGACAGCCGCGGCTCCAATAGATGCTAATGTAGCTGTAATGATAATCGTCAATTGCTGGGCTATACTTAGATCTACCATGTGAAATTGGGCTAAGGCCACAACAGCCACAGCTTGATACAAACTAGTTCCGTCCATGTTTACTGTAGCACCAATGGGCAGCACAAAACTGCTGGTACGTTCCGATACACCTAACTTATTATGAACTACATCCATGGTAACCGGAAGCGTTGCAACCGAGGAACTCGTTGAAAAAGCAGTGATTTGTGCATCTCGTATGCCTGATAAGAATTTGCCATATTTCATTGGTTTTACAATGGCTGATACAAAAGTTGGATAGACTAAAAAAACCATAAGAAATAAACCAAGCACCACCACCAGCGAATAACGCCACAAGAAGTCTAAAAGTTCAAAAAATCGTTCTGGATCGGTGCCAGCTGCTTTAACAATTTGCCCCGCCATAAGTGCAAAAACGAAAATGGGCATGGCTTTCATGACGACCCAAATCATCCTGACAAACACCTCATTCAATCCATCCACAAGTTTCACCACAGGCTCTGCTTTCGCAGGTTCAATCATCACTAATACCAATCCAAAGAAAATCGCGAAGAATATAATCTGCAGCATCGACATATCCGCTAAAGCCTGAAAAATATTGGTTGGAACAACATCAACAACCGGTTTTAACGGTCCAAAATCTTCTTTGCTCTTCTTTTCATTTTTTGCCTTTTGAATCTTGTCTTCTACCCATTCATTTGACTCCTCTTTCCTCGATGCAATCTCATTTTTAATCTCAGCATATGTCTCATCACAACTCAAACACATGTCGTCCAATTTCATAACACCATTTGCATCTCGCCACATTTCGTAGCTAATTCTATTTCTAGCCCGAATATTATCGTCTTGAGAACCTCCAGGATTTATTACGTTGACTAATACTAAGCCAATGGTGACCGAGAACATGGTCGTTCCTAAATACAAGCCAAGCGTTTTCAAGCCCATTTTACCGAGCTTATTGATGTCCTTTAGCGATGTTACACCGAGTATGACTGAAAACAGCACCATGGGCACCGCTATAAGCTTTAGAACATTGATAAAGATATCTCCAAGGGGCTTGATGTAATAAACCGTGAATTGGTTCCAACCAAAGGTGATGCTAGACCAAGCATACAATGCCCCGAGAATAATACCAGCAATAACCTGCCAGTGCAATGGGATTTTCTTTAACATGGTTACGAATTAATAGATATTCAGGCACATTTAAATCAAGAATCCTTGATACTAAATTTCAAAATGGTCAATATTGAACTACTTTCTTTGAAAATATGACCGATTCATTTTCTAAAACAACAATTAAATAGATTCCGGATTGCCTGATGTTTTTGAAGCTGTATTTTCCTGACACTGGACCTGAATAGCGTTCTATGGTGCGCCCCAATGCGTCATATAACCTTATGTCAAGGTTCTTTGTTTCTGCCCCAGACAGAAATAAAGAATGATCAACAAATCGATAGGTTTGGTGATCTGAGTATTCTACTTCGACATTATTTAATGTAAACGCACAAAATTCATTCGATTGCAATTGTGAACTTTTTGAAATCTTAATTGAATGAAATGTTACCGTATCAAGTTCAACTTGATCTTCCTCTATCACAATAGTTTCGGTTTGCCAAATTACTTCACCGACATAGTCATTGTCATTCACCTTTTCGATGTAGCACTGGTCATCGTAATTAAAATGCAGCGAAAGCACATTTTCAAATGTTGAGGTCCAAAAGGGATCCTTCCGTTCAGTTAACAGATTTGTAGAAAATAGAAACCCTTCATTCATTCGTTGACCCTCTCCCGCTATACCGATGTCACAAAAATCCCAACCTTCGCATGCGCCTAAATATTTAAAACCAGCAACCTGATCAAACGAATCGATATCAATCGCTAACTCATTATAGAATGGAGGCGTGCCTGTATCATCGAAAGTGGTTAAACCAAAACAAGACAAAGTATTCTCATTCGAGTTATAATACCAACGAACAGGATCCATCGATCCTCCTTCAAAGGATTTGGCAAGTATAGTTGTACCACTGCTGTCTACTTTGAGTAAAACTGGCGGATAATATGGCCAATTGTCTAATGTTCCGGCTATTATTAACACACCATTTATCCATTTCATGAATTTATGTGGATATATATATACAGGGTGCTCTGATCCACCGTATATAAACTTAATCTGCCTAGTCCAAACTAGATTGAAATTGCTATCAAGTTTATATATCATACTTCCTGCTGCCAAGTAGTTGTAATCATTCGTATCAGAAGCGAACCCAGTTGAGTTGCCACCTTCTGTACTAATTCCTAGTTCGAACTCAACATTTCCTTGATCATCCAACTGTACACAGATCAACTGTCTTATTGAGTAATATTCATAAATCCATGTAACTACTACTTTGTTTTCTGAGGTCTTATAAATATCATATCCACCATCAAGGCCTGGATCAATATCCAATCTTTTCGACCAGTTTAGATTGCCATTTAAATCGTAGGAAATTAAAGCGGCAAAATCATTTCCATTGTTTGTATTATCAACTAAAACAAAAGCCCATATAGCACTGGGCATTTCAATTAATTCTATTGGAAGAACTTTGTATGGAGAGGAATAAGACAATCGCTTCGCCCACTTTACTTGAAGTGATTCCTTCGAAAAACAGCTTATCCATGAGCTGTTTTCAGCACTTCCAAATCCAATTATATCATTACCTTTCTCAAGGAAGTTAAGGTAGCGAATTTCATTGCCAGCGCTATCACTATGAACAACATTAAGATTGTCTTGCGCTATTCCATGAATATGAATAATGGAAAAAATCAAAAGCGCTATACGTTTCAAATCAAGGGTATTTTAGATAAATCGGACGAAATTCAGCACCTATTGGTTTGAATTTAATAATCTGAGATGATTAACCTTCAGGTAAGGTATGTCTAGAAAACACCATCACAAAAAAGGAAAAGAATACGACACCCGCCTGCACGTTCAACATACTTTCTGTCAATGAGATAAGGGCAATGAGTGCTGCGAAACCAAGGTAAACGCGTTCACCAGAAGAAAAGGCGTGCTGAAAAATAACGACAAAAATGCTGAACAATAAGACGAGACCAGGAATACCCAATCCTAGCCAAGATTGAAAAAACTGGTTATGCGCATTCAGGTGGCGCTCCTTCAAATTTGAATATCCTTTTGCTTCATACGCTAAATCCAGAACATCTTGAAAATCTCCCGTTCCAGAACCATACCAAGGTTGATCAATTAATACATCCCCTACAGTTTTGTAAACCAACAACCTTGCAGCGGTACTTTCAATATTTCCAGTTGCATCCTCCTTCAGTTGCCCATCTGTCAACCTTATTACTTTCAATATTCTTGATTTCAGCTCGGGGGTTGACTGAATGAAAGCTAGACCAACACTCATAAATCCCATTAGCATCACCGCGGGCATCCATTTTTGTTTCAATTCCTTTATTAAAAAACCGGTTATCGCTACCATTACAATGACCCACATAATGAAACCAATTTTGGATCCAGTAAGAATGGTACAAATAGAAAGAAACAACATAAGTGAAATTGAGGCAAAGGTTCTTAGAGGACTAATGCGCCTGAAAACTGGCCATTCCAAATAGGTAAGAATGGCTATTCCAAAAACTAAATACATGGCAAAATAACTCTGATGAATAATCACTGAAAAGCGACTAGACAAAAAATAAAAATACTTTGCGTTCAATACAAACACTTTATAGGCACTCTGGACTAAGCAAAAAACAGCCGCGAGTGTTATTCCAATAAGAAATGCCCGCAGAATCTTCTCGTAGTGTACCTTGTCTAGGTTTCCATAGCCAATGAAACTTATAGGAAGAGCAAGCAAACTTAATTTCACCTCAAGATCAAATAGTCCTCGATCTACATTTTCGGTAAACAACATGCCGATAACATGCAAAACATATAGACCAATAAGTAAGATGCCCACTTCGGTAATCTCAACTCTCCTATAACCTTTGATTAAAGCTGTTATAGACAAAGAAGCAAATATGAATAATAGAACAGGAACTAGTTTAGGAACTAAGGGGATGCAAAATGAAATGGCCATCAAGGACCAATTCTGAAACTTTAATATACTCTGTGCATTCAGCATTTACTCAAAATAGAAGCGATATTTTCAGATGCCTGTCCTTTTCCATACAAATCTAACGAGAAGTCGGGCTTGGACTTAATCATTGAATTGAAGGCATTTATAATTTCATCCTGATTCGCTCCAGCCAACATGTTGAAACCATTTTCCACAAGCTCTACCCACTCAGTTTGATCGCGAAGAGTAACACACGGACTTGAAAAGAAGAAGGCTTCCTTTTGCAGACCACCACTGTCCGTTAATACTATGGAACATCTTTTCAGTAAAGCAATCATATCAAAGTATCCAACAGGATCTATCATATCAAATTCAGGTGTAATGTTCAATGAATCGAAAATCTTCCTTGTTCTAGGATGAATGGGACAGATAATTCTGATACGCTTATTTATCTCATTTAGCGCTCGAATAATTTCCTTGAGTCGATGCGGAGAATCGGTGTTTTCAGCACGATGCAAAGTCACGAGCGCGATGTCATCTGATATAGATGCTTTCCCAATAATTGTGGCCTTTTCATCCGACATTTCTGAATAGTAGATAGCTGCGTCTTGCATCACATCGCCTGTTCTGTGCACTATCCCCGGCAAAGAATCAAAACCTTCATTTTTCAAATTCTTCACTGCAGTATCCGTTGGGCAAAAAAGATGATCACTAATTCTATCAGTAAGAATCCTATTGACTTCCTCGGGCATTTTCATATTAAAGCTTCTCAATCCTGCTTCTACATGACCAATAGGAATATGCAATTTGGAGGCGGCTAAAGCACCCGCAATGGTGCTATTTGTGTCTCCATATACCAAAACCATATCAGGTTTTTCCGAAATGAACAATCCTTCTAAGCCTTCCAACATTCTTCCCGTCATGGCTCCATGTCCAAGTGAGTTTATGTTCAGATTAAAAGCAGGTTTTGGTATTTGCATTTCTTCGAAAAACACGTCACTCATATTCGCATCAAAGTGCTGCCCAGTATGAACTATATATTCTTCAACGTTTTCATGCTTCTTTAAGGCCCGGCTCAGCGCGGCAGCCTTCACAAACTGAGGGCGTGCACCCACTATTGTCAGTATCTTCATCAGTTTCCTTTAAATTTCAACATCACAGCAACTGTTCTCCATATGATGGACATATCTAGAAAAAACGATCGATACTTTATGTAGTATAAATCAAATTGCAGTTTAATTAAACTATCCTCTTCAGTGTTTCCATATTTATGCCTCACCTGTGCCCAGCCCGTAATGCCTGGCTTTACGATATGCCTCAAATTAAAAAATGGAATTTTAACCGAGAGTTCTTCAACGAATTTTGGACGTTCAGGTCTTGGTCCTATGAGGTTCATATCGCCTTTTAGCACATTCCAAAATTGTGGCAATTCATCAATTCTGGTCTTTCGATAAAACTTTCCTGGACCTGTTATTCTTGCATCATTCTTTCCGGCCCAAACGGCACCCGTACCCTTTTCAGCATCGATTACCATAGTCCGAAACTTATAGATTCTAAAATCTTCATTGTTCCTCCCAGTTCTTATTTGAGAATAGAACAAAGGCCCTCTGCTAAATAGGGCATTCAGATACCAAACAACAGGGATTGAAATACCACAAATTATTAATCCGAAAATTCCAAAAAACACATTCAACAGTCGGTTCACTATCCGATATACTAGGTCTTCGGGTTTAGAATAATACTCATATGTAAGTGCGAGTTTTTCATTGCTCTCTTTCACCATCAGTTTACCCGTTAACTCCTCGTACAAAAGATTTACTGGTCTTACTTCAATGCCATAATTCTGGCAATTGGTTAAATGGCTGTATAGTTTTCCGTTAATTGATTCAGCCGTATGCGCTGCTAATACTATTAAATCGATTTTGAGCCTGCGGGCATATATGAACATATCGTCACTAGATGCTATCACTCTAACACCATCAATATCTCCACCTACTTTATTATCATCGTCATCAATAAAACCAACAATATCATAGCCCTTATTGCTATAATCTTCATCCAAAATAATCTGGGCAATTCTCTTGCCAGACCATCCTGCGCCCAGTATTAAAACCCGTTTTGATATTGCAGGTTTGTTTAGAAACTTGCCGAAAATCAAATGCCAAACAGTAAGAATTGCAACCGATTGTGAAATGAAAATGAAAAATGGAAGGCGCGATGTAGGAAAAAGTGGGCTTAGAAAAGGAATTAATAAATAGGAAAGGCTCGTGATGAAAGCGACAAAGAAGGTACGCTGAACAAAAGCAAAAAGAGTCGATGCGTAAAGTGCATTATATAACCTGAAAAGGTTTGAGTATATAGCCCAAAGAACACAGAGCACGACAAACCAAACTGCATTTTGCGATAAGGTCTTTCTTGGCCAAACATCAGATTCATAAAAATACTTCAGGTATATAAGTAACGACACGCATAGCAGCATCATGTCTATAAACATGAGAGCGTATTTGCGCGTAAGAAACTTAGAGTCGTTCGTTAGTGCCATGAGTGTTTGGCAAATGTATTTCTATAACTTGATGGATATTGACTGTTGATAAAGTATAATAAACAATGTGCTTTTAGGAAAATGGATGAATCATTTTTGTCAAGAAATATGATGTTAACCCTTGCGAATATCAGCATAGCATGAAAAAGTCTGTTTGTATTGTTGTTCAACTTTTTTACCCCGAAAATCAAGCTATGGCTGTACGGACTAAGTTCCTTGTCAACGCCCTGATGGATTCTGGATACGAAACGTCTGTCCTCACCTCCTCCAAATCTAAAGGTGTTGACAAATACAAAGTTCAATGTGCTTGGACGCCAGTCTCCACCAACAAAGACAACGTTTACCTCCGATTAGCAAAAGAGCTCATTTATTCAGCGGAGATATTCTTACGAGTTTTATTTCATCCTGCAAAGCTTTTCATCATATCAAGTCCGCCATTTACCATAAGCTATGCGGCTGCAATGGCATGTAAAATTATAGGCAAACAATTTGTCTTTGATGTTAGAGATGAATACCCAGAAGTCTACTTTATCGAAGGTCTGCTCAACCCAGAAGGCAAAATTGGAAAGATGCTCAAACGTATTGAAGCCAATCTTTATAAGGATTCTATTGTAACAACAACAGTTACTGAGCGCATTGTCACCAAGTTAAAATCCAAATCTGGACAAGACGACAAAATCTATTTATTACGGAATGGATATGCAGATCATATTACCACGCTTGATCGTATATCTACCAATCCGTTCGTAATTCTATTTCATGGCAACATGGGTAAGTTTCAAAATCCTCAGCTTATTGTTGAAGTAGCGAAAGGTTGTTTGTCAGAAAAATTGAATGTCGAGTTCTGGGTATATGGTTGGGGAAACCAAACACAAATTATTTTAGACGCAGCACCACAACTAAGCAATCTGTCGCACAAAGGAGAGCTTAGTCACAATCAAATTCCGGATATTCTAAAGCATACATCCTTGGGTATTTCTTTTCAGGGAAATACCGAAATAAGCAAGAACTCATTTCCGAGCAAAGTCATGGAGTTTATAGGTTCTGGGATCCCTGTTATTGTAACCCCAATAAGCGAGGCCGGTGAATTTGTCGAAGCTTCTAGTGTTGGTTTTCAATTCTCACCTGAGCAAGCTCGGCCGATTGTAGAATGCATTAAACATCTGAGCGAAAACCCAGATCGGATTCATGAAATGAGTTTAAAAACGAAGGCAATTCGGAATAAACTTTCTAGAAAATCAGTGTCAGACGATTTTGTAGAATACCTAGATGATCTATTGACTCAATAAGGAATCATATAGAGACAAGAGCTTTTTCTCTTCTGTAGCCCAGTTGTAGTTTTCCACCACTGCCTCTCTACCCCGTTGTCCCATTTTTTGGGCTTCTTCATCATTGTCGATTAACCAATCTATGGCTTTGGCAATTTCTTCAGGATTTTGTGGGTTTACTGCCAAACCGCATTCATGTTCCTCAACAATTTTCTTTAACCAGCCAAAATCAGAAGCAATTATTGGTATTCCGGCTGCCATATATTCAAACAGTTTATTCGGAAGTGCATCAATATGATTTGGTACAGGGTGAAATAGAACGGTACCAATTTTGGCTTTGGCATAAATTTCTTGGACTTCATCACGTCTCACAAATCCCAACTCTTCAAATGATTCCGGAAATCCCCTTTCCTCACATTCTCGGGCTAACGATTTATCAGACCATCTTCCAGCCATTGTCAGTTGCTTACCATTTTGTCTAATCGCAATCAGCAATTCATTTATACCGCGGATTCGAGTATAGTCACCTACATAACATACTTGTCTATTCTTTAATGACCAGTCTGCTGGCTCAGGTAAGACCTCTAATTGTGGGAAATTTTGAATAAGCTCGATTCTTTCGTTAATCTTAGCAAATCGTTGAACTATCGTTTGTACAACAGTCACCACCGCAGACATGTCTCTTACAATCGTCCATTCAATAAAGGTCATTCCAAGAGAAATCAGCTTTCTTAGCGGTTTTGGAATCCATGCCTTGCTCATTATTTGTCTCGGAACATCTTCATGAACGTCATAAATCACCTTGAATCCTTTTTTTCTTAATCTCCTTGCCTCAAAGAGAAATTCAGGGTCGTGAAAGTGATATATGTCTGCATTGAGCTTTTCTGCAACTGCCCCTGCCTTTTTAGATGCGTTTATTACTCGTTTCACCTTCGAAGAGGTATCCACGACCACATTAATGATTTCGACTCCATCATAATCAGATACGGCATCACCTGCATTTACTACAACAAGCTTTACGTCATAACCTGCATCCGCTAAAGTCTTGCACTCTTTGTGATAAATGCGAATGTCCTTAGGTATATGGACAGTGGTAATGTGACAAACAACCTTTTTCTCTACCATGATTTGTGCCTAAAGCAACATTAAAGTCTGACAACCATCTCAAACGATCATTTAAAGGCTTCCAATGCCACAAAAAACAACATTGACACAAATGCTCCTGCAATGAGCATCGCGAGTGTGTTCTTTGCTGTGTGAGGCCCGCTTTTCTCATTCGGAATAATGGCTGGTCTCAAGTAATATGCAATAGAAAGCATGTCCAATTGTAATTTAAGTAGTGATGCCTTTTCCTCTAAATGGACAATCTCCGAGCGTGAGTTTAACAGAAACAAGTTTAATGCATTTTGATCACCACCTTCTACTTGGTTAATCCGCTTCTTAGATGATTTCATTTCCTCAATTTCAATACTACAAACCCCGTGTAAATAACTGAGCTGGGCCTTCTTGCGATCGTACCTATCCATTAAATATGCGTTGCTATACAAGTTGGTAATAACCGCATTTTCTATGTCCTCAATTATCGCAGTATCCAATACTTGCATATGCACCTTGCATGTAAAAAAATCGCCTCCAGTGGAGATTATTGTAACATCAAGAGCCTCCAAGTTATTCACTGTCTCAAGCGGTAGATTCAACTCATTGGAAAGCTCAATAAAATCATTTTTTGCTACTAATTCATCAAATGATTCTAGGATAGGCATAAGTTCTTCCTCGCCAAACATAGTAGAGGCCAAAGTAGCATTAGCATCGTAATATGGCGATTTGTTCAAGTTGTAAATAAAGCCACCGAGACCAACTAGCAAACTAAAAAGTGCAATTTTCAGCCTATTGTCAAAAACTATCTCAGCTATACGTTTTAAAGAAAGCTCAACATCAGCGTCATCTTTCAAAACATATTTCACATTTTCATCCATAATATCAAATTTCCCTAGAGCTAAAAACTATATGTTTTTAATCTCTAGACTGTGTGGGCAAATATTAATATTGCCGAACTGAAAATGGTCATTTCTAGGAAATATCTTAAAAGGCAATTGTTTTTTTGCCTTTGCATAGTAATATACAAGCTAGTTCTTGATGCCTATTATGTCATTTTTAGTGGTGATTTTGCATACTATGGAGTTGTCTATGACCCACGTGGAAGTCTAGAAATCCTTGCCGCATGGCTTTGTGTAGTTAGCTCAACTTTCTTTGTCGATTTTAGCGATAAGAAGGTAAGTAACTCAGTACACCTGCTGCTCTACATTGTTTGCTTTGTTCCGAGCACGGTCATTTATACTTTTAACTCAACTGTTGAAGGCAGCTTTTTTTACGGGTTGTTTAGTGTATTTCTTGCCGTTGGAATTTTGCAAAAGGTATTTGATAGTAAAATAGCGCTGAAGCAATTTTCGATGAGTAGGCGTCAATTTATATTCGTTTTATCTTCTATTTACATCGCTCTT
>Ga0181606_10000183_pt1 | contig 48658 bp, 48 predicted proteins | sample 041ome_10_FD_132994 | JGI IMG/M metagenome (GOLD analysis project Ga0181606, IMG submission 132994) | Coastal salt marsh microbial communities from the Groves Creek Marsh, Skidaway Island, Georgia - 041412US metaG (megahit assembly) | ecosystem: Environmental > Aquatic > Marine > Intertidal... | reverse complement strand
GGGGCCCTGCCCTACGTCGACAAGGCCCTGTTGCTGAAAGGCGGTCTGCTGCTCGCCGCCGTCGCCGCGCTGGTGACGCTGGTCGTCCTCGGCGCGCGCAGCTTCAGCAGTGCGGAACCCGCTCCCGGTGCCGAGCCCGCCGCCACCGTCGCCGCCGAGGTGCCGCAGATCACTTTCGTCGCTCTCGGCACCGTGCGGATCAAGGTCGTCCGGGAATCCGACCAGGAGGAACTCTACCAAGGCACGCTGGTGCGCGGTGAGAGTCGCTCCTTCGAACGCGGCTCGCGTCTGCTGGTCACGGCCGACGCCCGTGAAAACCTCGAGGTCGAGGTCGACGGCCGGCGTTTCCCCACCGGCCTGACCGGCTACGGGCGCTTCAACGTGGATTGAGGCAGGAGCACGCCTCAACGAGGCGTCCCTAACGGCGGTACCTGATCGGCCTCACCGCAAGCCGACCGGCTTGCCCAGCACCTCGCGCAGCACCATCGCGCTACGGGCTCCACGCGGATCGCGCAGGCTGGTCAGGATTTCACGATGTGACATCGGCGCCACCGCGGAGCCGGCACCCTGAGCCCGGCGCGGGCCCAATTTGCGCGCGGTGCGGGCGCTGACCTCCCGCACCTTGGCCTCGGCTTCGCGACGGGTGGCCTCGAGCTCGCGCATCTCCTGCTGCATCCGCTCCTGCCGATCCAGCGACGAACGATCATGACTTTGCACCGGAGCCGACGGCATGGGCGGAGGCGTGCGCGGTGGTTCCGGCGGCAGCCCCAGCGCGTGACGGATGATCGGGGGCAGCTCCGGCTCCGGCGCGCGGGGCATCGGCGGGGGCGCCTCGCCGGTCTGGCCCCGCTGCCGCTCGGCGATCTTGCGCCGGATATCCTCCTGAATGCGCCGGGTGCGTTCCAACGCGTCCGGATCACCCAGCGGATCACCGCGGAGGTCGCGGTTCGAACGTGACGGCGGGTCGTCGTCGGCCTGCTCCTTGTTCTGCATCAACCACCAGGCGATGCCGGAACCGATCACGACGATCAGCTGAAGGTTGTCGAAGATCCAATCCATGGCGACGGGCCAGCCGGTTACGAGGAGGCGTCCTCGTCGTCCTTGCCGATCGACTTGCGCATGCCGGTGTCGGCCTGGACGTTCTCCATCTTGTAGTAGTCCATCACGCCCAGATTGCCCTTCCGGAACGCTTCGGCCATCGCCAACGGCACCTGCGCCTCCGCCTCAACGACCTTGGCCCGCATCTCCTCGACGCGGGCTTTCATCTCCTGCTCGACGGCGACGGCCGCCGCACGACGAATTTCCGCCTGCGCCTGCGCGATGCTCTTGTTGGCCATGGCCTGGGCCTCCTGCAACTTGGCCCCGACGTTTTCGCCGACATCCACATCGGCAATATCGATGGACAGAATTTCAAACGCCGTGCCCACATCGAGGCCGCGCTTGAGCACCGTCTTGGAAATGGTGTCCGGGGATTCGAGCACGACCTTGTAGGTGTCGGCCGAGCCGATGGTGGTGACGATGCCTTCACCCACGCGGGCAATGATCGTCTCCTCCTTGGCACCGCCGACGAAGCGGTCGAGATTGGTGCGCACCGTCACCCGGGCGCGGACCTTGACCTGAATGCCGTCCTTCGCGACACCGTCGATGGTTGACCGCCCGCCTTCGGGATTGGGGCAGTCGATGACCTTGGGGTCGACGGACGTTCTCACCGCCTCAACCACGCTCTTGCCCGAACCCTTGGTCGCCAGGTCGATCGCACAGGCGCGGTCCCAGTCGAGCTCGATGCCGGCTTTCTGCGCGGCGATCAGGGCCTGCACGGTCGGAATGACGTTGCCGCCCGCCTGGTAGTGCGACGCGATCTGGTCGGCGGACAACTCGATGCCGGCGCGCACCGCCGTGATACGGGCGTCGACGATCAGGCCGTAGGGGATGCGGGCGAATTTCAGGGCGACGAGCCGCAGCATCGGCACCGGGGCGCCGTTGAAGAGCGCCTTTACCCATGCGCCGATGAGGCTGAGCATGATTACGCCCAGCACCAGCAGGGCGACGCCAATGAGAATGGCTAAGATGAATTTGATATCCATGGTCAGGTTTTGATTTCAGTTACGATGAGTTTGAAAGTGTCGACCCCCACCACGCGCACCGGGGTACCCTCCTCGAGCCGGCCGGTCTGGCAGGAAGCCTCGTAACGCTTGCCGCCGATGTTCACATAGCCGGAGGGCGTCAGGTCGGTCACCACCACGCCTTCCTGACCGACGATCTCCTCGCGCCTGGCCAGGGCCGGCTGACTGCGGCCGGCCACGGTGGCCTCGACCGACAGATGCTTTATGAACTTGGAACGCGGCAGCAGGACAAATTCCCAATACAGCATGGCCGCGCCGATCACGCTGGCGACGAGGGTGGCGATCAGGCCACCGTCCATGCCCAGCTCTTGGAACGATACCACCACGCCGCCGACCACCGCCAGCGCGCCGGCGATACCGAGTATGCCGCCCGGAACGATCACCTCCGCCGCCAGCAGCAGAATGCCGACCGCAAAGAGCACCACGATCGTGGTCACGACGGCACCTCCTGGACCACGAGAGCAAAACTATTGCGCCCCACCACCTCGACCTCCGCCCCTGCGGTGACGTTGCCCACGCTCACGGACGCTTCATAAATCCGGCCATCGATCTCCACCTTGCCCGAAGGAAACAGGTCGGTGGCAGCCACCCCGCGTCGGCCCAGCAGGGGACTACCCGCCGCAGCGGCTTGGCGGTTGGCCGGCATCGGCACCCCGAGTGCCGTGCCGAACGGGGCGCCGCCCAAAGCCAGCCGGGATAATACCCAGCCCTTGGGCAGGAAGCGCCACAACGCAATCATACCGCCTACCGCCACGAGCAGAGCCAGGCCCACATCCGTCATCGGAGTAAAAAACACGTCCCCCGACCACTCGATGGGCTGGTCGGGCCAGATGTCGGCCATCGACCACACCAGCGAGCCAAACATCAGCACGAGGCCGATGAGCGCGGGCAGAACGAGACCGGGAAAGAACACGATCTCCGCCAGCACCAACAGGACGCCGAGCCCGAAGAACAGCATGGGTTCGTGCCCGGACAATCCCGCCACGGTGTGGCCGAGAAAAACGATCACCAGCAACGCGCCGCCCGCGAGGCCGAAGACACCGAAGCCCGGGGTCTTGAACTCGATGAACAGTCCGAGCAGGCCCAGCCCCATCAGCACGGGTGCGATGGTGCTGAGCCACGCCGCCAGATCCTCGGACCACGTCGTCTCGAGTCGCACCACGCTGTAACCGCCAGCGCCCAATTTGGCGTTCAACAGGGCATCGATGTCCTCCGCAATACCCGCCGCCAGCAAGGGCGTGGCCGGGTCGCCATGCAGTGCGACTGCCTCGTCGGCCGTCACCGTCAGCAGCTCGCCTTCGGGCTTCAGCACTTCGTCACCGATCTTCAATTCAAAATCCGCACTCGTCATCGCCTTCAGCACATCGGCGCGCCGCGGGTCGGAGTCGGACAGGGCGCGCACCTTGGCGTTGATGTAGCTTGTCATCTTGCGCTTGAGCGCATCGCCCACATCGGCGCCCGTGCTGGTGATGATCTCCGCCGCCCCCATCACCCCGTTGGGGGCAAAATATATCTCGTCGGTCACCGCCGCGATCAGCGCGCCGGCCGACCCGGCCTCGTCGTCGACGTAAGTCAGCGTTTCCCCGGGGAACCGGTCCAACGCCTCCATGATCTCGAGCATGACGTCGGCCCGACCTCCGGGCGTGTTCATGTCGATCACGACCAAATCGGCCCCGTTCTCGATGGCCTCCTTCAACCCGCGGCGCAGCACGTAGAGCACCGGCTTGTCGATGGCGCCCTGCACCGGAATGACCACCACGTGGGTCAGGGCCGCCGCCGTCGGATCATTCCCGCCGGTCTCGACCGCCACCGCCGGCGACTCCTGGGCGGTGAGCACAGGCAGGACCAGCATGGTCAGCAGCCATCCGATCCAGGATCGGTGCAGGGGGGCGGGGGTTCGCATCGGCAAAGGGCCCAACCTGACAGGGTCGCGCGATGGCGGCAAGTCCCGCCCGCTTACAATTCAACCGGTTCTTTGTCACAAAACGATTCACGCCAGGCACCTGTCGCGTCAGTCTGCCCGCGTATTCGTCCTCATGGAGGCCATTCCATATCTCGATCACACCATTCGCCGCTGGCAGATCGGCGGCGCCACCTTCCTCGCCTACCCCGAGGCCGGCGCCCGGCTGATGCACTGGTCGCTTGAACGCGCCGACGGCTCCACCCGCGATATCCTTCACTGGCCGGAGTTGGCCAGCCTGGACGCCATCGACAAGGTCCGCGGCGGCAACCCGATCCTGTTTCCGTTCTGCGCCCGGAGCTTCGATCGCGGCGAGATCGGCTACTGGCGCGATCGCACGGGCACGCGACGACCGATGCCGAACCACGGCTTCGCCCGCCAGGGCCGGTTCCGGCTCACCGATATCGAGGACTACGGTTTCACCGCCACGCTCGAACCGGATGAGACGGCTCGCGCAGCCTATCCTTTCCACTACGAATTCACCGTGGCCTACCGCTTCAGCGAACGCCGGCTCACCTGCGAGTTCACCCTCCAGAATCTCGGCGACCAACCCCTGCCCTGGTGCGCGGGGCACCACTTCTACTTCGCCGTGCCCTGGACCGAACAGCATCGGCGCAGCGACTATGAACTGCTGCTGCCCTCCGGCCGGACCGCGCGCCAATCCGCCGACGGCGCCTTGATCGACGGCCCCGACCTGGCGCGACGCGTCTCGCTCGCCGACCCGGCACTGGTGGACACTTTTCATCTGGGCCTGGCGGACAACACCGTGCGATTCGGTCCCGCGGATCACAGTGAATCCATCGCGGTGGCGGTCGGCACGGTCACCCCGCCCGATCCGGACGCCACCCTGGTGACGTGGTCGGTCACCCCCGACGCGCCCTCCTACTGCGTGGAGCCCTGGATGGGGCCGCCCAACGCCCCCGAACATGGCCGCGGCCTGCGTCACGTCGCCCCCGGGCTGGTGGACAAGTTCACCGTGGAAGTCCGGATCAGCTGATTTCGCCCGGCCGGCGGGCAAAATTAATTCTTCGCACGCCGTTCGCGCACGCTTACAAACGGTGCCCTTTTCGTTCCTGCCATGAATCCCGCACCGGTCATCGCCATCTTCGACGGCATCGGCGGCATGGAGATGATGCTCATCTTCGTGATCTCGCTGATTCTGTTCGGCGGCAAGAAACTGCCGGAGGTCGCCCGCGGCCTCGGCAAGGCGATCCGCACCTTCAAACAGGCCGCCTCCGGGGTGGAGGATGAGATCCGGCGCGCCATGGACGTGGACGACGCCACCCGCCGCCCGCCCTACCAGCCGGTGCGCCCGCCGCGACCGCCCGCGCCCCCGACCCAGCCCAGGTTGGAGTCACCCGACATCACCCCGGATCCCGTCACCCCGCCTCCGCCGCCCAAGCGCGAGGATGAGGGGACGGACAAGGCGTGTATCTGAGTATCGGATACGTCCACATGGCCGAGGACGAACCCGTCGAGCTGCCCATCACCGGCGAGCTCGACCTGCACACGTTTCGGTCGGCCGATCTCGGCGAACTGATCCCGGCCTACCTCGCTGCCTGCCGCGCGCAAGGTCTGCGCTCGGTGCGCATCGTGCATGGCAAGGGCACCGGGACCCTGCGCACCACCGTGCACACCCTGCTCGATCGTCTGCCCGGGCTGGTGCAGGGCTACCGACTTGGTGATGAAACCAGCGGCGGGTGGGGCGCCACCCGGGTGACCTTGCGGCCGACCGATTGAGACGGCGGCGGACTTTTTTTCGAATCCTGCAACTTCTGGAAACGTCGCGGGGTGATGGAGGCGTGAAACGAATAACCAAGAATCATCAATCACCCTCCACCATGAAATCCACCAACTACATCCTCGCCGCCTCGCTCTTCGCGCCGGGCGCCATCCTGTTCGGCCTCGCGGCCACCATCGCCTTCGGTATCAGCGCCACCGCCGGTGTCGCGGCCATCGCCCTCAGCGACTATGGCCGGCCCGCCAGCAACTACGCCGAGGTCGCCGTCAAGGCCGCCCAAGCCAAGTCGGTCGAGCGCCTCCCGCTCGCCGCCTGACCCGGAGGATTGGAAGCAGCCACCGCTGCCGCCAATCCTCTGTTTTTGTTCACCCGCCGTTCGCCGCCACTTCGTTACATTATCCCGGCGAATTATTCATACCCAAACCCGTCCGCATCCCCTACTTTTGCCGCCCATGAATTCCATGCACGAAATCGACTACCGGATCGAAGGTGACGACATGCAGTTCGTCGAAATCGAACTCGACCCGCAGGAGGCGGTCGTCGCCGAGGCCGGCGGCATGATGTACATGGACGACGGCATCGCCATGGAGACGATCTTTGGCGACGGCTCCCAGCAAACCTCCGGCTTCGTCGGCGCCCTGATGGGGGCCGGCAAGCGCCTGCTCACCGGCGAGTCGCTGTTCATGACCGTGTTCATGAACCAAGCCTACGAAAAGCGCCGCGTGGCCTTCGGCGCCCCCTACCCCGGCAAGATCGTGCCGGTCCAACTTTCCACCATCGGCGGCGAGCTCATCGCCCAAAAGGACTCCTTTCTCTGCGCCGCCAAGGGCGTCGCGGTCGGCATCGCCTTCAACAAGCGGATCGGCGCCGGTTTGTTCGGCGGCGAAGGCTTCATCATGCAGCGCCTGACCGGCGACGGCTGGACCTTCCTCCACGCCGGCGGCACCCTGCACGAACGCACCCTGGCTCCGGGGGAGACCCTGCGGGTCGATACCGGCTGCATCGTCGGTTTCCAGCCTTCGATCGACTACGATATCAAGTTCGTCGGCGGTATTAAGAACTCCCTCTTCGGCGGCGAAGGCCTGTTTTTCGCCACGCTCCGCGGACCGGGCAAGGTCTGGCTGCAATCGCTGCCCTTCTCCCGCCTGGCCGACCGCATCATCGCCGCCGCCCCCCGCACCGGCGGCAAGCAGCGCGGCGAAGGCTCCGTGCTCGGCGGCCTCGGCCGCCTCATCGACGGCGACTAGTCCCTGGCAACGCGCGCCGCCTGCCGCTCGTCCCGCGTCGCGACCACCGGTCCAAACCCGGTTGTCGTCCGCCTGTGGCCCCCTCAGGCTGGGTCGCATGTTCAAGATCACCTTTCTTCACGGCCTGGGCATGGCCATCGCGGGCGCCGTCCTGAATCTGGCGCTCTACCTCGCCGGACTGCAGGATGATCCGGCCAACATGACGGCCAACCAACTCATTGGCTTGGTGGTCGGTCTCGTGATCACGGTCGTCGGTCTGCGCCTCGCCATGAAGGCGCGGCGGGAACAGCAGAGCGCTGAGGACGGCTTCGGCTATGGCGCCGCACTCGGCACCGGCACGTTGACCGCGGTGTGGAGCTCGCTGCTGGGGGCAGGCTTCCATGTCCTGTATCTCACCGTGATCAACCCCGGCTTCGTCGACGCGCTGGTGGACGGGCAGCTGGCCAAGCTGGAGGCCCAGGGCATGTCCGGCGCCCAGCTGGACCAGGCCGAAGGCATGGTCCGCCTCTTCTCCGGCGTGCCGATGCAGGCCATCTTCGCCGTCGTCTTCGGGCTGTTCTTCGGGTTCATCGTATCCCTGATCGTCGCCGCCTTCATGAAGCGCCCGGCGACCGAATCCTTCGATGATGCCGCCGGCGACCCGCCGCCGCTGATCAACGCGTAAGCCCGCGCAACTCCGCATCCGCTTTCCCAACCACGCCGCGGCGCTTGCCCCGGCGTGGTTGCTCATTCGCGCCAAAGCGGCCGTTCAGACTTCCGTCGGCCGGGGTTGGGGCGAAGCCCGCATCAGGCGATCCAGCCTCACGGTATCGGGCCGAGCGGGCAGCATCTTGATTGCGGGTTGAGGAAAATCCTCGTGGACCTCGAAGTCCACGTTGCCGAGGCCATCGATCTTCTCGAGCCGGTTGCGGATCGGTTCCGCCAGCGCCTTGCGCTGCTCGGGCGTGTCGACCGGTCCTTCGAAGATCACGTGGCCCGACGGATCTTTCACGATCAGTTCGGTGGTTTCGTCCCCCGAGCGCAGTTCCACAACCCCCTCCTCGTCACTGAACATCACGTTGCCGCGGTTCAGGTTCACGATGCGATGACCGGCCTGGGCCCCTTCCCCGCGATCGACCCAGGCAAAGTCGTGCTCCCGGCCGCGCAGGTCGTGGAGAAACGTGTTCACATCCTCGCGACTGAAATCAAGCCCGGTCATGCGGTGCTGACGCACGGCGTCGATGGCCGCGGCCGCCCGGGGTGAAATCTTGCCATTGATGACGTCACCGGTGCGAAACTCGAAGACCTGCGGGCGGGCAGCCACCCGTTCGCCCAGTTCGACCTCGACCGTCATTTCCTGGCCGGCACGCAGCAGTGTCAGGACCACCTTGTCGCCGGCCGCCTGCGCCCGCACCAAGGTGCCGAGCTGGTCGGCGCTCACCAATTTCTGGTCTCCGAACCGCGTCAGAATATCATGCGGTTCCAGGACGGCCGCGGCCCCGCTTTCGGGGGTGACGGCCATGACGACGAGGCCGAAGCCAGGCGGCAGTCCCAATTGGGCGGCGAGCGTGGCGGATGCCTTCACCGTCTCGACGCCCAGGAAGGTCACGGGGCCGGCCGGCTCGGCATCCTCCATCTTGAAGTGATAGGAGTGGACCTGCACGTCGTGGTCCTCGACGGCAGCCTTGTCCGGGCTTGTGATCATGCGGACATCCTGGGCCCACAGCCCGGTGGACAGGCCGGTGAGCGCCAACAGCAGGACCAGGCGAAACAGTTGGGAGAGGTTATTCATAGGAGTAGGGATCTGGGTTTTGGTTAAAAAGGGAACGGTGACTCAATTGGCGGCCAAACCGACGAACCGCACGGCTTCCCGGGGCACATTGACCTGAAGTTCGCCTTTACCGGCGGTCGCTCGCCAGGTGACCGTATCGATGAAATAGTCGCGCACGCGCTCGGCCGCCGTGCCGTCGGCCAACCGGACCACGCCGTCCACCCGGCTGCCGAGCAGCAGGCGTTCGGCACTGACCGGCCGGTAAACAATCCCGCCGCGTTCCATGGTTTCCGACACCTCCAGTCCAGGACCGGTGAGGGTGGCCAGCGGGGCGTTCTCCATGGAGACGTCCGCCTCGGGCGTCCGCCAGGAGAACCACGCCATCAGGCCGACCAACGCCGCCGCGACCCCCCAATTGGCCCATTTCCAGGAAGTCCAGGTGGTGGCGGTGCGGTAAGCCGGTTTGGGGACCGGTTGATCAAGTTGAGCGGCGAGCAACCGCTCCAGGTGCGCGGGCGGGGCGGCGGGGGACAGCTCCCGCAGCTCGGCTTCCAGGTCGGCAAAGTCGGTTTCGTCATCCATGGCAGTCTACAACGGCAAGGCTCCGGCGCAGCCCCGTGAGCGCATAGCGGTAACGGGACGCGACCGTGTTGGGTGAAAGGGCCAGTTGGTCCGCGATTTCAGCAAAGGTGAGTTCTCCCCAGACCTTGAGCACGAGGACTTCACGCTGCTCGGCCGGCAGCTCGACGACCGCCGACTCAAGGCGACGGCGGCGCTCGTCATCCGAACCCACCCCGGGATCAAACCAGTCAACGGATTGATCCGCGGCGTGAGCGGTTTCCCGCTGGCCCCGCCGATCATCTCCGCGGATGCGATCCAACGCCGCCCGCCGTACCGAAACCAGCATGAGGGGCAGCGGATCGCCCGGCAGGTGGCGTTGGTGACGCCAATAACGCACGAAGGCATCCTGAACGATGTCCTCGGCATCCGCCTCACTCCGCGACCATTGCCGCGCCGCGAGCAGGAGCCGCCCTCCGTAGGTGCGAAACCAGTGGCGCCATTGTGAGTCATCGGGTGCATCATCCATCACGTCGGGGAGTATCGACTATGACCACCAAGCGTCACCCGCAGCCGCTTTTGTCTAAAAAACTCACCCTACCCGCGCCCTCGCTCTAAAGTGTAATCGTTATGGCTACACTTTGCCCAAAACCCAGCGTGTCTCAGTTTGTAACCCAATAGGTTACAAAGGACGCAGGTTCACGGGGTGCTTGAGCGGGGGAAAGTAAAACGGCCCGGATGGGAATCCGGGCCGCGTTTGGGATCCACCGATCAGGTGGAAGGGAAAGCGAAGGAGGCCAAGCCTCAGTCCTTGAGGGACTTGGGGCTCGACCCATAGTCGAGGGCGGCGAGCGCGAAGGTCGCGACGACCGAGCCGAATCCAACGATCATCGCCAAGAGCGAGAAAGTCAGGAAACTCGACGCGATCCAGGCCAGGGCAACCGTGCTGCCACCGATCAGGGAATACATGAGATTTTCGTTGGTCATGATGTGTGTCTTTCGTTTTGCGGTGACCCGGGAATCGAGCCACGGCCCTAGAATACCTCTTATTTGAAATAGTTGAAATATTAGTAATCTATGGATTCCATAGTTTCTATCTATGGAACTGCATCAGTTGCGCTACGTGCTGGCGGTGGCCGAGACCGGTAACTTCACCCGGGCGGCGGAAGCTTGCTTCGTCAGTCAACCTTCCCTGAGCCAGCAGGTTGCAAAATTGGAATCCGAGCTGGGTCATCGGCTGTTTCACCGTCAGGGCCGGCGGGCTCTGCCGACGGAAGCCGGCACCGTGTTTGTCGATCGGGCTCGGCGCATCCTGTTGGAGGTGGATAATGCGGGGCGTGAAATCCGGGATGATCCCGACTTGGGCCGCACCATCACGATCGGCGCCATCCCGACCGTCGCCCCCTACCTGCTGCCCGACCTGATCAAGCTTTGCCGGGCCGAACTGCCCAATGTCCGGGTGCACACCCGCGAGGCTTTTCTCGGTGATCTGGTCGCCGGCGTGGCTGACGGTGACCTGGATCTGGCCCTCGGCGCCCTTCCCCTCGAGGACAGCCGACTCGCCATCGAGCCCATTTTCCGGGAACCGCTCATCCTGGCGGTGGGCCGAAAACATCGCCTGGCCTCCATGCGCAAGTTCACCACCAAGGATCTGGCGGAACAGACGTTCATCATGCTGGGGGAGAGCTCGACCCTGACGCGGCAGATTCATTCCTTCTGCGGGCGCCACAACTTCGAGCCGCGCATCGGCCACAGCTGCGCGCAGGTCTCCTACCTGAAGCACCTCGTGGGCCTCGGCCTGGGGATCGCCATCCTGCCCCGACTGGTCCAGAGCCCGGAGGATCACGAAACCATCATCTACCGCGAGCTCACCGGGGCGACCCCGCACCGGGACATTGCGGTGATCCGCCACCTCCAGCGCTATCAAAGCCGCGGCACCGCCCAGTTTCTGGACCTGCTGCGGCAGCAGTTCCGCTCCTTCGAGCAACCGAACAGGTAAACGAAGCGCGGCGGCGCGCCTGAAATCAGCAGCGCGGATTTGCCGGCGCCCGCATTCCGACCGTTGATGCTCGGCCATGCCTTCAACGTCCGCCGTGCCGGCGCCGATCCACACCTTCAATCCCAGGCAGGAGCGCCTGTTGCTGCTGACCCTCGCGGCGGTGCAGTTCGTCAACATCATGGATTTCATGATCATGATGCCGTTGGGCTCCATTTTGATGGAGGTCTTCGCCATCGGACCGGATCGTTTCAGCTGGCTGGTGGCGGCCTACGGCACCGCGGCCGCGGTGTCGGGACTGGCCGGCGGGTTCATGCTCGATCGCCTGCCCCGCAAAGGGGCTCTGTTGGTGACTTTCGCAGGCTTCGTCGTGGCCACCCTCGCCTGTGCCCTGGCGCCCACATACGGCAGCCTCATGGCGGCGCGGCTGGCGGCCGGCGCCTGCGGGGGTCTCGTCGGCTCGATCATCACCGCCATGGTGGGCGATGTGGTCCCGCCGGAACGCCGGGGCCGCGCGATGTCGACGGTGATGGTCGCCTTCCCGCTCGCCTCGATCTTCGGCGTGCCGGCAGGGATCGCACTGGCCAATTGGTTCGAATGGCAAGCGACCTTCTTTCTGCTGGCGGGGGCCAGCGCGCTTATCTGGCCGATCGTGGCGTATGTCGTCCCCGTGATCCCGAGCCAGGGGGCCGCCGAATCACCGATGCGGCAGATGCGCACCCTGCTGCTGCACCCCGTCCACCGCCGCGGACTCATGCTGGCCGCCGCGCTGGTGTTTGCCGGCGGGAGCATCATCCCATTCATGGCGCCCTCAATGGTGCTCAACGCCGGCGTGGCCGAGGGTCGGTTGCCACTGATCTACCTGGCCGGTGGCATCTGCACCTTCTTCACCATGCCGCTCATGGGCCGGTTGACCGATAAGTTCGACAAGCTGCACGTGCTCCTGGTGGTGACGGTCCCGGCCACGATCTCGGTCCTGTGGCTGACCCGGTTGCCGGAGGTTTCCCTACTGCACGCCCTGCTGGTGTCGGCTCTGTTCTTTGTCGGCATGTCGAGCCGCTTCCCGGCCGTGATGGCCATGATCACGAACGCCGTGGAAGGGCGTTATCGCGGCGGGTTCATGTCGGTGGTCAGTGCCGCGCAGCAGGCCGCCAACGGTCTCGCCAGCATCACCGCCGGCCAGCTTGTGACCACCGGGAGCAACGGCCACCTGGTCGGCTACCCCCGCGCCGGCTGGGTGTCGGTCGGTGCCTTCGGTTTGACCATTTGGCTGGCGATGCGTTTGCGCGCGATCGCACCGTACGCAGCCCGCAATCCCGCCCATGCCCACGTGGCCAGTGCCCTGCCGCCCGCGGCCGGCCCGGCGGCCAACACCACCGACGGGGGCTAGTTGGCCGTGGCTCGGAATTGCGTTTGCGAACCGTCACCGCCCCCTCCAGTCTGTACCTGCCATGATTGACCTGCTTAAGAAAACCCTCCTCGCGGGCGTGGGCGCCGCCGTCATCACCAAGGATAAAATCGAAGGTGCGCTCGAGGACTTCGTCCGCCAGGGCAAGGTCAACGCCCAGGACGCGCGCATCATGGCCGACAAGATCGCCGAACAAGGCCGCAAGGAATTCGATGAGCTCGCCCACGATCTGAATAACCGCATCTCCGGTGTGCTCGACCGCTCGAACGCCGAACTGGTCGCCCGCATCGCGGCCCTGGAGGAACGGGTGAAGGTTCTGGAGGCCCAGCTCGCCGATCCGCCCAGCCGCAGCGGCGAGCCGTGAAACCGTTCGACCTCCTCGCCAACGCCGTCCGGGCGAAGGAGATCATTGCGGTCTTCGCCCGCCATGGCTTCGCCGACCTGATCAACCAGCTCGACATGCCCGCGGTCATAGACCGCCGGCTGCAGAGCGAGAACAAGGTCCGCCGCTCCAAATGGGAGCGCATCCGCCTCGCCGCCGAGGAACTGGGGCCGGCGTGGGTGAAGTTCGGCCAATTGCTGAGCATGCGGCCCGACCTCATCCCGGACCCGCTCATCCTGGAGCTGCGCAAGCTGCAGAACGCGGTCTCACCCGCCCCCGTGAACGAGATCCGCGAACTGCTCACCGAGGAGCTCGAGGGTGATCCGGCCGAGGTGTTCGCCGCATTCCAGGAAACCCCGCTCGCCGCCGCCTCCCTGGCCCAGGTCTATGGCGCCACGCTCCGTGACAGCGGCCGGCAGGTCGTGGTCAAGGTGCAGCGCCCCGGCATCGCGAAGTCGATCCGCGCCGACCTCGACCTCGCCGAATGGTTGGCGAATCAGCTACACCACCGCATCGAAGCCCTGCGACCCTACGACCTGCCGGCCGTGGTCGAGGCGGTGCGTGAAGGGGTGGAGCGTGAACTGGATTTTCGCGGGGAGGCCCGCAACCAGACCTATTTCAACACCATCAATCCGGACGGAGAGCGCGTCTTCGCCCCGACCGTGTATTCTGCCTTCACCACGGCCAAAGTGCTGGTCATGGACCATATCGAGGGCCAGCCGGTCGGGGCCGACGTCGCCAAACTCGGCAATGCCGGGGAGATCGCCGCCGCCGGCGCGCAGTCGATCGTGCGACAGGTGCTGATCGACGGGTTTTTTCACGCCGACCCCCATGCCGGCAACGTGCTGGTGACACCGGATGGCCGGCTGTGTTTTCTCGACTGGGGCCTCGTCGGTCACCTCACCCGGCGGCTGCGCTATGCACTGGCCGATTTCTGGATCGCCGCCGTGGAAGGCGACGCCGAGCGCATCGTGCGCATCGCGGCTGAGCTCGCCCCACCCGGCTCGCGCACAGACCTGCGCGATATGGAGAAGGACGTGACCCTGGCGCTGCGCGAGGATCTGAACTTTGCCATCGGCCGTCAGGAAATCGGCCGGGCCATGCTCAAGTTGCTGTTCATTTTCGGTGACCACGGCATCCCGCTCTCGCGCGATTACGCCCTGATGGCCAAGTCCGTCCTCGCGATCGAGGAAGTCGGCCGCGTGCTCGACCCCGAGTTTGACCTGCGCAAGCACGCCGGACCGGTCCTGCGTAGTCTCTACCGCGAGCGCACCGGTCCGCGCGCCGTCGCGCGGCGCTCGAAGGAATTCGTGCGCAGCGCGATCGCCGGGTTGAGCGACTTGCCGGCCGAGATCCACCGGCTGGTGCGGCGTTTCGAACACGACGACGTCAGCATCAACCTGCAGCACCGCGGGTTGGAAGACCTCGACGACTCGATCAAGACCGCCTCGAACCGGATCACCCTCGGCGTGGTCTCGGGGTCCCTGATCATCGGTTCATCCATGATTGTGACCACCGGCATCCATCCCCTGCTGTTCGGTTATCCCGCGCTGGGCATCATCGGCTACGTGTTGTCAGCCCTCGTGGGCTTCTACGTGATCTGGGACATCGTGCGGCACGGCCGCCATCGTTAGGCGGGAGCCCAAAACCAAGACGGGGCCGCCTCGCGGCGACCCCGTCAGGTCCAGCTTCAACTAACTCCCGGGAGCGCTTCCCCCGGGGTGCCTTTCGGCTCTTTAATCAGACCGGAAAACACAATTTGGGTTCCGCGTTTCATTCTAACGTTACTTGGGCTCGACAACGCGGTAGTCATCAGCCCGTTAAGTAGTTCGTCACATGTCCCGTCCCCCGTCCGAAACCACGCCCAGCACCCCGTTGGCGCCCCCCCATGGCGCCAAGCCCGGTGACCTGGAGATCAAGGACGCCGCCCTGATCTTCAACCATGTATGGCGGGAGCTGGAGGCTGAATTTGGCCGGGACAACCTGCGTTTCCCCAAGGAGATCATCCTGCTTGGTGGTGCGCCGGGCGCTGGCAAGGGCACCAATACGGGCTTCATCCTCAAGGCCCGTGGACTGACCTGCCCGCCCATTGTCGTCAGCAACCTGCTCAACACCCCTGAGGCCGAGCGGATCAAGGAACAGGGCGGGATGGTCGGCGACCGCGAGGTGATGGGCATCCTGCTGCGCCAGCTGCTCAAGCCGGAATACCGCGACGGCTGCATCCTCGACGGCTTCCCCCGTACCCACGTGCAGGTCGAGTCGCTCAAGCTCCTCGTGTCCAACATGAAGAAGCTGCGGCACGAATATCACGGCACGCCGCTGGGCATGCATTTCCGGCAACCGACCGTGCACATCATGGTCCTGTTCGTGGACGAGAAGATCTCCATCGAGCGCCAACTGAAGCGCGGCCAGGAGGTCAAGGAGCACAATGAGGAGGTACGCCGCACCGGCACCGGAGATCTGCAGGAGGAGCGGGTCACCGACTACGACATCGACCTGGCCCGCCGCCGTTACCGCGTCTTCAAGGAGCAGACCTGGGACGCCCTCCAGAGCCTGAAGGAGATTTTCCACTACCACCTGGTCAACGCCCAGGGGGCGATCGATCAGGTTGAGCGCAACATCGTCGATGAGTTGCGCTACCAGAGCACGCTCGAGCTCGATCCGGAAACACATGACACCCTGCGGCACATCCCGGTCGCCAGCGACCTGATCGTGCATGCCCGCCAGGAGTTGGTGAAGCGGCTCGACAGCTACCAGTTCGAGCATCCCGCGCTGTTCCGCCAGGTGGCGAACTTCGTCGAGCGCAAGATCATGCCGATCGTGCGCCGTCACGCGATTTCCGGCCTGTCCCAGATCAACACCGAGGACCAGCTGCTGCACGACCCGCAGGCCCTGGCGATGCTGATCGATGTCTTCTCCGAACGAGGCTACCACGCCGTGGTCGACCTGCACCGCATCGAGGTGCCGGAGAAAGTCGACCTGCAGACCGGCGACATCAGCTGCCGGGTGAAGAAGGTCTTTCGCCTGACCATCCGTTTCGAAGGTTCGGAGATCCGTCGCGGACACTGAAACCGACTCCGGTAGGGACGCCTCGCCGAGGCGTCCGTACCCGCACCGCCCGCTACTCGTAGCGCAGCGCCTCGATCGGATCGAGCGAGGCGGCCTTCCAGGCCGGGTAGAGCCCGAAGGTGATGCCGATGCCGCTGCACACCACCATGCCGGCGATGGCCCAGCCGGTGGGGAAGATCACGTTGGCGGACAGCAGCTGGCCGAACACGTTGCCGCCCACCACGCCCACGATCACACCCACGATGCCGCCAAAGAGCGACAGGGCCACGGCCTCGAGTAGGAACTGGGTCAGGATGTTCGCCTTGCGCGCACCCAGGCTCTTGCGCACGCCAATCTCGCGGGTGCGCTCGGTCACGCTCACCAGCATGATGTTCATCACGCCCACCCCCGCCGCCAGCAGGGCGATGGCACTGATCACAAAGGCGCCTACGGCGACGGTATCGAGAGCCTGGTCGAACGACTTGATCAGCGAATCGTTGGTCGTGGTCTCAAAGTTGTTGCTGTCCTCCGGCAGGAGTCCGCGCACGAGCCGCATGGTCCCGATCGACTGCTCATGGATGGCATCGAGCTCCTCCGGCGAAGCCGCCTGGATGTTGATCGTGAGCGACCGGCCGGAGCGGCCGTAGGCATTGAACCAACGCGAAATCGGTACCACCACGCGGTTGTCCAGCGACTGGCCGAACGAGGACCCCTTGGCCTCAAGGAGGCCGATGACCGTGAAGGTGTTGCCATCGATGCGGATGGATTCGCCGATGGCCTCGCGCGTGGGAAACAGCCGTTGGCGGATGTCCTCGCCGATCAAGGCCACCGAGCGGGCGAAATCGACGTCGTCCGGTGAGAGCGGCCGGCCGGCGGACACCTCGTAGCCATAGCTGGTGAGGTAATTCTCGTCGGTGCCGATAAACTGGACGTTGGGATTGGTGTACTCCTGCTCGTAAAACACCTGCCGGCCGCCGCGCGAGGTCATCACGCTCACCCGCGCGTAGGGGCTCATCAGTTCCTTAAATCGCAGGGAGTCGCGGTAGAGGATGTTCGGCCGGTTGCCAAAGCGCTCCCGCGGGTCGCTGAAGTTCACGATCGGGAACTTCGTCACCTGCAGGCTGTTCGCGCCGAGGAGATTGAGGCCGTCCTGGATCTTGGACTTCACCCCGCTGACCGCGGTCATGACGCCGATGACGGTGAAGATGCCGATCGAGATGCCCAGCATCGTCAGCGCCGAACGCAGTTTGTTCGACTTCAGCGACGAGAACGCGAGGCAGATGATTTCCCAGAGGATCATTCGTAACGCAGGGCTTCGACCGGGTCGAGGGAGCTGGCGGAGAGCGCGGGCAGGAATCCGCTGAGGATGCCGACCGCGGTGGAGAGAGTCATGGCGAGCACCACCACGAGCGGTGAGAACACGATGGGGAATGATGGCGCGGTCACCGCGATGAGGCTGGCCATGCCCCAGGTGAGACCGAGGCCGATGGCGCCGCCCAGCAGACAGATGCAGATCGCCTCGATCAGGAACTGCAGCAGGATGGTGCGACGGCGCGCCCCCATGGCCTTGCGGGTGCCGATCTCACGGGTGCGTTCCTTCACACTCACGTAGGTGATGTTCATGATACCGATGGCGCCGACCACCAGGGCGAGGCCGGTGATGAAGATGCCGGCGATGGCGATGCCGTTCTTGATGGGATCGAGCTGCTCGCGGATGGTCGCCGATTCGTTGATCTCAAAGTCGTCGCGATCCTCGGGATCGAGCTGCCGGATCCGGCGCATGAGGCCCCGGAGTTCGTCCCGGGCCTGGTCGCCGCGGGTGACGTCATACTGCACCCGCACCTGCGTGTTGTCGCCGTCCACGCCGCTGATGTTGTAGCGGAAGGCGCGCATGGGAACCAGGATGCCGGAATCCCAGCTGAAGATGCCGAGGAAGCTGCCCTGGCGCTCGGACACCCCGATGACGCGAAACGGGGTGCCGCGGATGATGACCGACTGGTCGAGCGGCGATTCGTTGGGGAACAACGCGTCGGCCACGTCAAAGCCGATCACTGCAACCTTCGATCCCTGCTGGTCCTCGAAGGCGTTGAAGAACCGGCCCTCCGCCATGTCGGACTTGGAAATCAGCGACATCTCGGCCGAGGTACCCATCAGGTAAATGTTGTTCACCCGCAGATCCCCACGCACCACGTTGACCTGATAGCTGTCCTCCGGCACGGCCCGCAGGAGGGCACTCTCCGGGTTCTCCTCGATCCAGGCGTTGACCTGTTGGGCGTAGGTCGCCCGCACGTCGCGGCGGTTGCGGTAGACCCACCAGTCCTCGACGCCCTGCCACGGCCACTTGCCCACGTAGAGCACATCATCACCGAAGCCGGAGAAACTGTCGTTGACGCCCTTGTTGATGCCGAGGATGGCCGTGACCATGAGGGTGACGGCCACGATGCCGATCACGACCCCCAGCGCGGTGAGGCCCGAGCGCATCTTGTTGGCCCGGATCTGCGTGACCGCGATCCGCACCGACTCGAAGAATTCGTAGAACCAGCGGCGCATGGGTTGGTTGGGCGGTTCGTCAGGAATTCGGCTCGTCCGCCTCGATGAGGCCGTCGCGCAGGCGCACGATGCGGCGGGCGTGGCGGGCGATGTCCTCCTCATGCGTGACGATGATGAGCGTGTTGCCGTTGGCGTAGAGCTGCTCGAACAGCTCCATGATCTCGACGCCGGTCTTGGAATCGAGCGCGCCGGTCGGCTCGTCGGCCAGGATGATCGACGGGCGGTTCACGAGAGCACGGGCAATGGCGACGCGCTGGCGCTGGCCGCCGGAAAGTTCGTTGGGCCGGTGGTGCATGCGGTCGCCCAGGCCCACGGCCTCGAGGGCGGCGGTGGCGCGGTCATGCCGTTCGGCCGCAGACACTCCCGCGTAAATAAGCGGGAGCTCGACGTTCTGCAGGGCGTTGGAGCGCGGCAGCAGGTTGAAACTCTGGAAAACGAACCCGATCTGGCGGTTGCGGATGTCGGCCAGATCATCGTCGGACATGGCCGCGACATCCTCGCCCGCGAATTCGTAATGGCCCGCGGTGGGCGTATCGAGACAGCCCAGCATGTTCATCAGCGTCGACTTGCCGGAACCGGACGGCCCCATGACCGCGAGGTATTCGTTGCGATGGATGCGCATCGAGACTCCCCGCAGGGCGTGCACGATTTCCTCGCCCATGCGGTAGAGTTTGGTGACATCGGAGATGTCGATGACGAGCTCGCCGGGCGGACGCACGGTCCGGGGCGCGGTGGAAACGGGAGCGGGTACACTCATGGCGGCGGCGCGGCGCGGGGGCGGTCTCAGTCCTCGGTGGAACCCGAGCTGCGGCGTTCCTCAATCTGCACGGCCATGCCGTCCTTGAGCGTGCGGGTGATGGTGGCGTAGCTGCCGCTCACCACCTGCTGGCCCACCTCAATGCCGGCGGTGATCTGCATGTGAGTGGTGTCAGCGATGCCGGTCTTGACATCGACCAGCTTGGCCACGCCGTTGTCGACGACGAAGACCACCCGGCGCAACGAGTCGCGGTCCTCGCGCTCACGCTGGCGGCGTTCCTCGACGTTCTCGGCGGTGGCGGCACCCTCCCCGCGGTTCTCGCGCTGCTCGCGCTCGCGGTCGGTCGCCATCTGCTCGACCGTCTTGTCCGCCTCGCGGCTGCGCACGGTGACGGACTGGATGGGCACGGTGATGACGTCGCGCACGGTCGCGGTCTCAATGTCGGCCAGGGCGCTCATGCCGGGGCGCAGGTTGGCACCGTCGACGTTGATGCGGATGCGTACTTCAAAATTGGTGACCTCGGCCTGGGTGTTCTGGCCGGAGGTGACGGCGGTGGAGGCGATCTCCGTGACGGCGCCGCGGAACTCGCGGTTGGGAAACGCATCGACATCGAGCCGGGCGACATCGCCGACCTTCACGTTGACGACGTCGTTTTCATTCACGTTCACGACAACCTCCATGTTGGCGAGATCGGCCACGCGCATGACCTCGGCGGCGTTGAACTGGCCAGTGGCGGCGACGCGTTCGCCAATCTCGACGTTGAGCAGGCTGATGGTGCCGTCCATCGGCGCGTAGATGACGGCCTTTTCCAGCTGGTCCTCGGCCTGCTTAAGGAAACCCTCGGCGCGGCGCACCTGGGCCTGGGCACTTTCGTAGTTGGCCTCGGCCACATCGACCGAGGTGCGGGCCGCGGTGTGCTCGGAGGGGGAAATGAGTTCGCGGCGGAAGAGCCCCTCGCTGCGGCTGAAGTCCTCGCGGGCCTTGAACAGCTGGGCGTTGCTTTGCACCGCGGCGGCACGGGCGGAGGCGAGGTCGGCCTCCCGCTGGTCGACCTGATAGCGGTAGTTGTCGTCCTTGACCCGCATGAGCAGCTCGCCGCGCTTGACCTGGGCGCCTTCGGCGAAGGGCAGCTCGACGATCTCACCCGAAACCTCGGGCACGATCTTCACCTCGACCTCGGGTTCGATCTTGCCGGTGGCGGTGACAAATTGGGTCAGGTCGCGCCGCTGGGCGGTGTCGACGAACACCTTGGTGCCGCTGCCCTGGGCACGGCTCTTGGCGATGCCGGCGGCGGCCAGCACACCGATGAGGAGGCCGCCGCCGATGATCCACCACTTGGCGGAGGATTTCTTCTTCTTGGGCCGGGCGGCGGGGGGGGAGGTTGGATTCGAAGCCATGATGAGACGAAAAGGCGATTAAACAGGATTATGGTTCTCCCGGCTATGCCGATCCTGCCCGTGTCCGCCAAAAAATCGTGGAGGAGCCCCGAAGAGCTCCTCCACAACACAACTGATAACTACGAACGGGGACAGCAATGCAGGCCAGACGGCCGGAGGAAAACGCCACATCGATCAAGGCACGCGACTTCGCGACCAATGGGCGGAAATCGGCGATGAACGGGTGGACGAAGACTGGCATGCGACCATCACACCGCAAATTCTCGCAAAGTTGCACGATCTTTGGATGAACGGGCTTCCACCCCGGATGAACGGGAGGCGGTGGCCCCGCCCGGACTCCCCCAAGCAAAGCGCCGGGCGCTTAGAACTTCTTGGTCAGGGACAGGTAGTAGAACTGGCCCTCGGAGTTGTAGAGGAAGCCAGGATAGCCGTTGGCGTTGCCGTCCCAACCGCTGACGTAGGGCGGATCCTTGTCGAACAGGTTGCGGATGCCGACAGTCAGCTTCGTGTCGCCATACCAGGTGTCCATGTCGGCGAAGGCCGTGTAGTTCGCCTGCACATCCCACGTCGTGATCGACGAAACCTGGCGGATGTTGGCCGGATCGGTCGGCCCGCACCTCGCCGGCCACCAGCACCGAACCGGGGCCGTTCTTGGGGGCGATGCCGTGGAGGATGGCGTTCTCCACCAGCGGTTGGAGCAGCAGATTGGGAATACGGGCCTCCGGCGATATCCGGGTCCTGACCGACAGCCGGTCGGCAAACCGCATCTGCTGGATGTCGATGTAGCGCTCCAGAAAATCCATCTCCTGCCGTACCGTCACCTCCTGCACCCGGCTGTTGTCGAGCGAGATGCGGAGCAGCGAGCTGAGCTTGGACAGGAGCGCCACCGCCTCGTCGTTGCGCTGCTCCCGCACCAGCACCGCGATGGTGTTCATGGTGTTGAACAGAAAATGCGGATGCAGCTGCTGCTTGAGCGACTTGAGTTCGGTCTCCACCAGAAGCGTCTCCAGCTGCACCGCCTTGATCTGCTCGTTCTTGTACTTGCGGTAGATTTAGAAGACATAGCCGCCGCCCAGCACCGCCCAGTAGAACACCATGTCGATGAGGTTGCGGCCAAAGAAGTTCTCCTGGGCCAGGATCCAGAAATCCCCGAGTGACTCGCCCTCGCGGATGATCACGAATCCAATGCGGGCGAGGTAATAGCCCACCATCATCGCCACGCTCAGCGTGAGGTGAAACGCCAGCCCGCCGATCCAACGGCCGCGATCCAGCGGCACGAGGGTGCGCAGCCATAGCACCATCGGCGTCAGCAGCGCCCACAGCGACACCCGGGCAAACTGCGAGGCGACGACGTCCCAGAACGCGATCTCCGGCCGGGTCACCCGCACCGTGAAATACACCTCGGTGCTCAGGATGAGGCCAACCGCCGTCCATACGGCGATCAAACCGATCCACTTCGAATACCGGGATTGCATCATCGAGCCCAAACGCATCGGCGTGGCCGATTTGAGGCGAAAGAGAAAGAAAATGCGACCAAACCGCGCCTGAGTGCGACGAATTGCCCGAACGCTTCGCTCAAAACCGCCCCACCCGCGCTTCGGGCTCGATATTCTCGTCACTCGGCCAGCCCTTCACCCACTGGCGCGCCAGCATCGGCGCCCAAAGGGTGCCCTTGGCCGCCAGCCCGGCGAAAATGCCGCGTGTGGGTTGGTTCGGGTCCCATCCTACCACCGGTCGACGGTCCGGTACCGTCACCCGCAGGCCGGCCTGGGCCACCAGCGGCTCACCCAGCGGCCGACCGCCCAAACGCTGCGCCGCCGCCTGCAGTTCCGCTCGGCCGGCAGCCGTAGGCTGCACACCGGAATACTCACGCTCAAACGTCGCCCCCACCCGCGCCCGGCCGACCGAGACCGGCAACAACCACTGCCCGTCGTTGCGCACCACATCCGCATCTGGTGCGGCAAAATCACCCTCCAACACTTGGCCCAAAGACGGCTCCCAAGGGATGTCCGGGAAGACATCGCCGGCCTCCGCGCCCGTACACCAAACCGTCCGCGTCGCATCCCCACTTCCCTCGCCTTCCTCCAACCAACCGCGTTCAAGCCAGCGAGCCCGCAAACCGGCGATGAGCGCTCCCGTGTCGACCTGGAAGGCCCCGCGCAATCCCAGCCCTAACGCATCGGCCGTCTCGATCCACGCTGCCACCTCCGGCAACCGGCCGCGCTCGTCGAAGCGCCTTCGCTCCGCCTCATCCCGCGGGATGCGATGCAACCGCACCTCGCGCAGCAACGGCACCCCCAGCTCGCGTTCCAGCTCCCGATAGATCGCCACCACCTCGTCACGCCACTCCGCAAACCGCCAGGTCGGCACCAACCGCCGGCCAGTCAGGGGACTGACCAGACCCGCCCCCACCCGCGACGCGGCCGTATCATGGCCCCGATCGACAATCCGAAACGCCACCCCCGCCTGCTCGCACGCCCACCCCAGCATCGAACCCGCCAAGCCCTGGCCGATGATGAGCAGCGGCGCGTCCATGCGTATCAATGCGTCTCACTCACAGGTGTCACCGTCCGCATGCACGTGACCATGGTCGAGCTCGGTGGCGGTGGCCGCCCGCTTGGCCACGATCTCGACATCGAACGTCAGGTCGACCCCGGCCAGCGGGTGGTTGGCGTCGAGTGCCACTTCGTCGCCCTCAATGCCGATCACTCTCACCACCGGCGCGCCGCGGTCCGGCCCGGTTTGAAATTGGTCGCCGATTTTCAGTTCACCCTCCACGGGCAGGCGGCTGCGCGGCACCTTGCCAATCTGAGCCGGATCGGGTAGGCCGTAGGCGCGCGCCGCGGGGACTTGAATGCGGGTCTTACGGCCGGCCTCTAACCGCCCCAGCGCCTCGTCCAAGCCATCAATGATCTGGCCAGCCCCTTCCAGGTAAGTGATGGGGTCGGCCCCTTCCGAAGTATCCAGCACCCGGTTCTCGGGGTCGCGGAGGGTGTAGTGGAACGTGACGACTTGGCGGACGGATGACATGCCCGGCCACCGTCGCCCGCGGGGCCCAGTCGCGCAACCCTAGAGCATCCAGACCTGCACCGTCGTCACCCGGGGGAACCGCGCCGGCAAGGCCTGCCAGGTGTCACCATCATCGCGGGAGTAAAACAATTCGCCTGACGTGGTGCCGAAGTAGATGCCGGCCGGGGACAGCGGGTCCGTGGCCAGCGCGTTGCGCAGCACGTCGACGAAATGATTCTCCTGCGGAAGGCCTTTGGTCAGCGCCCGCCACACCCGGCCGCGGTCGCTCGACCGCCAGACCTTGAGGGCGCCGTCCGGCACGATCCGGTTCTCACCGCCCAGCAGCGGCACCACGAACAGGTCGCGTTGTGTCACGCCGATTGGGAAACCAAAATCGTGACTCAACCCATCCGACACCTTCTGCCAGGAGTCCGCGCCATCGGTCGAGGTGTAGACACCGCCGTGAAACTGCATGGCCAGCGCACCTGGCTGAGCCGGATCGAGCGCGAGCCGGTGCACACAGCGCCCCATGTCCGGGCCCTTGATGAATTCAGGAGCCACATTCGGCAGGCCGTGGTTGCAGAGCGTCCAGGTCTCGCCGCCATCGGTCGTGCGAAACACCCCGACCGCCGAGATCGCCACCCAGAGGCGCTGGGCGTCGTGTGGATCGACCACGATCGAGTGCAGGCATAGCCCACCGAAACCGGGCACCCAATGCGGCCGCGACGGATGATTGGTCAGCCCGGTGAGCTCGTTCCAGGTGTCGCCGTCATCGCGGCTCACGAACAGCGCCGCATCATCCACGCCGACATACCAGGTGCCGGGCTGGCTCGGGTGCCCCGGCACGATCGTCCAGATGTGTTTGAGCTTGGTCTTGGCCCCTGCGGGCAGCGCCGGACTTTGCGCGACCGGCGACCAGGTGGCGCCAAAATCGGCCGAGACCTTGATCATGGGCCCGCTCATGAACTCTTCCGTGCCGGCGAGGATGCGACCACGGCGCGGATCACCGCAAAGGCTGAAGACCTCCGCTCCGGCGAGGTGCGGTCCGGACAGCGTCCAGTCCTCCCGCGCCGCGTCGCTTTGGTAAATGAACATCCCTTTCACGGTGCCGATCAGGAGCACCACCTTGCGACCGCTCGACGTGGGTTCAGCCATCCCGGCAGCGTGAGGATCGGGCCCCGCCGCCGCCAGCCGAATTCCGCGCCGAACCGGTGCGCGCCACCCTTCCCGCCCCAAAAAAACGCCGACCCGCAAGGGGCCGGCGTGGATGCAATGGCGTGGGGGAATGCTCAGACCGCGGCCTGCTGCATCCGGTGCACGTCGGCCGCCGTGAGGGTCTGGCCGCCGATGCCCCAGTTGCCTTCCTTGACCTCCTCGATATTCACCCAGGTGACCTCGCGCAGGGCCTCGCCCTCGATGGCGGTCATGGTGTTGGTGACCTTGGTGATGATCTCGCGCTTCTGCTCGGGGGTGAAGACGTTCTCGATGATTTGGACGGTGACGAGTGGCATGATGGTTATTCCTTTCAGTTGGGTTTTGGTTTTCTGGTTGGCGAAACAGTCGTTGCTTCGATGGCACCACTCTATCGTCCCGCCGCTTTTGCTTCCACGACACAGAATGTAGCGTTTAACTACTTTTTCTGTAGTAACCCAAATTCCTCATGAGCATCGCCTACGGCCAGTTCTGCCCCATCGCCAAAGCCGCCGAGGTACTCGGCGAACGCTGGACCATCCTGATCATTCGCGAGCTGTTGCTCGGCGCGTCCCGGTTCAACGAATTGCAGCGGGCCCTGTCGCAGATGTCGCCCACCCTGCTGACCAAGCGGCTCACGCAACTGCAGGACTACGGCCTGGTCATGAAACGCGAGCAGCCGGGTCAGCGGCGCACGGAGTATTTTCTCACTGCCGCCGGCAAGGAACTGCAGCCGGTGGTCGTCGGCCTCGGGGAATGGGGCGCCCGCTGGGCCCGCGGTCAGATGGAGGACGACGATCTCGACGTCGAGTTGTTGATGATCGATTTTCGCCGTCGCCTCAACGCCGACGCCCTACCCGGCGGCTCGCAGATCATCCGCTTCACCTTCGAAGGCCTGCCGGTCTATCCCCACTGGTGGATCGTCGTGGACGACAAGGGCGACTCCGAACTCTGCGTCGACAACCCCGGCAAGCCGGCCGACGTCACCTTGATTTCCAACCTGCGCACAATGACGGAAATTTGGGCCGGCGACACCACCCTCCGCGCCGCCAAAACCGCCGGCGACCTGAAGATCAGCGGCAACCCAGTCCTCGTCCGCACGGCCGCGTCGTGGCTCGGTATCGGCCTTTTCGCCGAGGTCCGGCCGGCGGGCGCGGCCTGAAAACCGCTTAGCCTTCCGCCCGCAGCACTTCGAGCGGCGGGTGGTTGGTCACACCGCGGTTGGAGAGCAGCCCGGTCGTCAGCGTGATGGCGGCCACCGTCACGATGGCGCCGATGATGGTCGCGGGCGCGATCACTCCGACCGTCTCAAAGACATACACCGCCAGCAGCTGGTTCGCGACCATGGCCAGCGAGCAGCCCACCAACGCCGCCAGCGCACCAAGCACCGCGTATTCGATCAACTGGATCTGCCAGAGCTGGCGACCGGAGGCGCCGAGGGTGCGCAGCAACACTACTTCGCGCAGCCGCTGGAACCGGCCGCTCATCACCGCGCCCGCCAGCACGATCACGCCGGTCGCCACGGTGAAGAGCGCCATGAATTGAATCACGAACTGCACCTTCTCGAAGATGTTGTCCAAGGTCTCCATCACGAGCTGCAGGTCGATGGCCGACACATTGGGCAGGGTGAGCACCACCGCCTGCTGGATACGGGCCGAGTCGGTCGGCGAGTCCGCGCGCGTCGCCGCCACGTAGAATTTCGGCGCCGGCTCCAGGACGCCGGTCGGAAAGACCACGAAGAAATTCGGTTCAAGCCGCCGCCACTCGACCTCGCGCAGGCTGGCCACCTGGGTGCGGATGGTCAGGCCCTGCACGTCCCACTCGATCTCGTCCCCCAGCTCCACGCGCATGTCCTGCGCCAGGCCGCGCTCGACCGAAATCGGAATCACGCCTTCCAGCCCGTCTTCGTAATGCGACACGAATTCGCCCGCGATCACCCGCTCGGTGCGGTCGTTGACCTCCCCCCGGAAGGTCGAACGGTATTCGCGCCGCAGGGTCCAGTCGGCCACGCCGTTGTTCGGCATGTTCAAAATGTCCGTCACGCTGCGGCCCTTCACGCTGGCCACGCGCATGGTCACGATGGGCGCCTCGGCCTGCAGCGGGGCGCCTTCGCGCACGAGGATGTCACGCAGCGGCTGGATCTGGTCGTCCTGCACGTCGAAGAACAGCAGGTTGGGCCGGTCCGCCCCACCGGTGCCCTCGATCTGGGCCAGCAGGGTGCCGCGCGTCAGCGCCAGGGTGACGATGAGGAACGTGCCGAGACCCAGCGCCAGCAGCAGCAGCACCGTGCGGTTGTTCGGCCGGTGCAGGTTGGCAATGCCCTGCCGCCACACGTAGGGCGCCCGCCGCGGCGTGAACTTTCGCGCCGACCAGGCCACCCCTTTGCCGAGCAGGCCGAGCACCGCGAAGCTGACCGCCAACGCGACCACGAAGCCGACGCCCACTTCCCACCGCGGCGCCTGCCGCAGCGCAAACCAGGCCACCGTGCCGGCGATCCCGGCGTAGACGGCCCACCGCCAGGGATCCCGCGTGCCGGCGGACTCCGCGACTGAAGCGCGGATCGCCACCAACGGCGACACCCGCCGCACCGCCAGCAACGGCAGCAGGGTGAACAAGCCGCAGATCGCCAGGCCGGCACCGGCTCCCTTGAGCACGACGGTCCACTCGATCGCAAAATCCACATCGACCGGCACCAACTGCCCCACCAGCTGCGGCAGCGACAACTGCACCCCCACGCCGATCGCCGCACCCAGCAGCGAACCGAACAGCCCGAGCACGATGCCTTGCACCAGGTAGACCCCAAAGCTGGTGGCCGCACTCGCCCCGAGGCAACGCAGCACCGCCACGGTCGCGATCTTCTGGCGGATGTGCACGTGGATCGCGCTGGCCACGCCGATGCCGCCGAGGAAGAGCGCCACGAACCCTACCAGGCTCAGGAAGGCATACACGTTGCGCAGGCTGTTGCCCAACTCGCGCTTGCGCTCCTCGACCGTCTCATAGCCGAGTCGCTGGGTGTTGAAGCGGTCGCGAAATTCCCGCTCCACCGCCAGCGGGTCACTGCCGTCATCGAACACGATGTAACGCCGGTGCCGGGCGAGGTTGCCCGGTCCCAGCAGCTCCGTCGCCGCCAACTCCGCACGCGGGATGAACACACGGGGAGAAAGCATCGCCACCGCCGCGGAATCCCCGGGGATCTGCTGGAGCGCGCCGACGACGGTGAACTCCTGCGTGCCCAGCCGCACCGGGTCACCGACCGCCAGGCCGAACTGGGCCATCAGCGTTTCCTCGAGAATCGCCACCCGTTCGCCCGCCGCGAGGCGGGTCGGGGCATCGGCCGGCACGGTCTTGAAGTCGCCATAAAACGGATACCCGCCGGCCAGCGCCCGCAGGGTGACCAGCCGCGTCCGGTCCTGCACGGTGGGAAACACGATCATCGTCGACATCGCCACCTCGCTGGCCTGCCGCCCGCCCAGCGCGTCGAGCGCCGCCGCCACCTCCTCGTCGAATTCGTCCCGGTCCTGCACCCGCAGGTCGGCACCGAGGAGGGTCTTGGCCTGCAGGTCGATGGCGCGGATCAGGTTCTGGTTGAACGACCCGATCGCCACCAGCGCCGCGATGCCGAGCACGATCGAAAGCGACGCAATGAACAACCGCCGCCGCGACGCCCGCGAATCCCGCCAAGCCATGCGCAGGATGAAGTTCATTTGATGGGAAAAGGGAGAACCACGAAATACACGAATGACACGAAAGGGTCAGAGGGCGATGCGTTCACTTTGAAGCTTCGGCGTGTGGCCGAAATTGATAAGGAGACCAAGTCGTAGGCCCGTTGCTCGAAGATAATTGTGCACTTGAGCCCGGTGTTCATCGCTCAAGTCAGCGCAGGCCTTTAGTTCGATTAGGATAAGATCAAAGCAGATGAAGTCGGGGGTATAGGTCTGGGCCAGTGCGCTCCCTTTATAAGTCAACTTCAGCCGCGGTTGGGCGGTGAAAGGAATCGCTGAAGCCGTGAACTCCAAGCCGAGGCATTCCTGATATACTGCCTCCAAAAAACCCGCCCCTTTTTCACGATATACCTCAAAACAGGCCCCCATGACCTGATAAGATTCATCCGCATACAACACGTTCTTAAGCACCGGAAAGCTTTCGTGTGATTCGTCTATTTCGTGGTTCAATCCACCACCTCGCCGCCGCGGAGCTTAAGCACGCGGCCGCATTTCCGGGCGAGCTCGAGGTCGTGGGTGACCATCACGAGCGTGGTGCCCTTTTCGTGATTCAGGCCGAAGATCAATTCCTCCACCGTCTGCGCGGTGGCGCCGTCCAGGTTGCCGGTCGGCTCGTCGCAGAACAGGATCTTGGGCTCGTTGATGAAGGCGCGGGCCAGCGCCACGCGCTGCTGTTCGCCGCCGGAAAGCTGCACCGGGTAGTGGTCCGTGCGCTCGCCCAGTCCCACCCGCGCGAGCAACGCCTGCGCCCGCGCCTCCGCGGCCGCGATGTCGCGCACGCCAAGTAGCTCGAGGGGCACCAGGACGTTTTCCAACGCGGTGAGGGTGGGCACGAGCTGGAAGTTCTGAAAGACGAAGCCCACGTGGTCGTTGCGCACCCGCGCCCGCTCATCCTCGCTGAGATGGCCGATGCCCTCACCCGCCAACGCCACCGTACCGCCGCTGGGCCGGTCGAGTCCGGCGCACAAACCGAGCAAGGTGGTCTTGCCGCTGCCGGAGGGACCGAGGATCGCTAGCGACTCGCCCGCCGTCAGTTCGAAGCTGACTTCATGCAGCACGGTCAACGCTCCCGCCGCGGTCGGGTAGGATTTGGTCAGGCGCTCGACTTTCAACATGGATTGCTCACTCATGACACGGAACCGCGAACCCAACCGCGTGTTTTCCATTTGTGCAAATGGCTAAACGACTCTGCTTTCTGTTTGTTGCTCCCCTGTTAATCGTCGCGTCGGTCTGCGCGCAGGATCGTGGCGTCGTGGTGTTCTTCGGCGACAGCCTGACCGCCGGCTACGGGCTCGATGATCCCACCGTGAGCGCCTATCCGGCCGTCATTCAGGACAAGATCGATGAGGCCGGCCTGCCCTACCGCGTGGTCAACGCCGGCCTGAGCGGCGAAACCTCGGCCGGCGGGCTGCGCCGCATCGACTGGGTGCTGCGCCAACCGGTGGATGTGTTTGTGCTCGAGCTCGGTGGCAACGATGGCCTGCGCGGTCTCCCGCTGGAGACGCTGCGCGCCAACCTGGCCGGCATTTTCGACAAGGTCCTCGCGCGGAATCCTGCGGCCAAGCTCGTCGTCGCCGGCATGCGCATGCCCGTCAGCATGGGCGGTTATGCCGCGGACTTCGATGCGCTCTACGCCCCGTTGGCGGAGGCCTACGACGCCGCGCTGATCCCCTTTCTGCTCGATGGGGTCGGTGGCATCGCGCGCCTGAATCTGCCGGACGGCATCCACCCCACTCCGGAGGGCCACCGACTCGTCGCGGAGAACGTGTGGCCGGTGCTGAAACCGTTGCTCACCCCATGACCCCCCGACGCCTGGCCAGGCTTCTGGGGTTCTTGCTGGCAGCACACGGCCTGAGCGCCGTCCCCGGCTCACCGGTGCTGACCGTGAGCGTGCTGCAGGATGACAACACCAGCCGCTCGGTGCGGGAGGAAAAATCCGACGAGGCCGTCGCCGCCACGCTCAACCTCAGCGCATTGCGCGTACTCAACCGCGACTGGCAGGGCAACCTCGGCGTCACGGCCGACGCGACCCATTGGCGCCAATGGGACGGCCTTGACCAGGCCACCCTCACCGCCCGCGCCGGCCTGCGCCGCAAGTTCGGCTTCGGTCCCTACGCCCCGCGACTCGATCTCGGCGTGACCGCCGGCGGCATCCTCGCCCGCACCACCGAGCGCAGCGGCACCACCGTCAGCGCCGAGCTCGCCTTCGCCCAGCGGCTGACGCCCGTCCTGAGCTGGAGCGCGGGCGCCGCCCTGGATCACATCTCCGCCCGCCGGGCGGTGTATTCAGTTGACGGGCACACGTTCACCCTGCGGGCTGCAAGCACCCCTCCCGCCAGCCGGGACCTGGGCAAAGTCGGCGTGAAAGGTCGCGCTGAACACGCTCACATCCATGCACTTGAGTAGATGCTGGCCCTTGCGGGCCCGACACCGAAAAACCTTTATGCAAATGATTGTCTAACTTGCCATGTTGGACGTCTCGCCCTAGACCCCTCCCATGAAGTCCGTCCCCGCTTCGCTGCTCAGCTTCGCGCTGTTGACCGTCGCGAGTCTGCCGGCACCTGCAGTCGAGCTGACGGAAATCGTGGTCAGTGAGACGGATGCGGTGGAGGTGTTCGCCGACTGGTTCGCCGAGGACACGTTCTACGATGACGACTGGGAGAGTGGTTACAATTGGAGCGAGGGGGTCGTCCCGGCGAACGACGGCACCATCCAGGCGTTCTTTGGCGATACCCCCGCCGACAGCTTCTTTCAGACCGTCGCCACCAGCTCGCCCGTCTTCGTCGACTCGCTGCACTTCGACTACGACAGCAATTACTACTTCTACTCCAAGGATTCCCATCCGCTGAACGCCCTCACCACCGCAACCGGTATCTACCTCTACGGGGCGGAGGACTTCTCGTTCGTATACTTCGACTCGAGCCTGTATCTCGATGTCGGTACGGTCAGCGATACGGAAACTCGCACCTGGACGGTCGGTCAGGGGAGCGAACTCGAGATCGCCGCCACCCTCAACGGCTTCGGCACCATCATCAAGAACGGCGCCGGCGCCGTCTTCCTCGGCGGCGACAGCACCCTCGGCGCGGTGGACGACGTGCCCACCGGCTTCAGCGGGCAGCTGGAGCTGCGCGAAGGCAGCCTCGGTCTCTATTCCGACAACGCGCTCGGCGCCGGCACCTTGTTCATCGGACCCGCCGCGGTAGGAGAGACGTTCATCATCCCCACCGACGACGAAGTCACCCTGCCGAACGACGTATGGGTCTCCGACGCGTTGAATTTCGCGACTGACATTATCGACAGCGGCCCCTCGCCCGCCTTCACCTTCGGCGGCACGGTCACGTTGCTCAACCACACCACGCTGACCAATGCGGCGGACGCGGTCACCTTCGCCGGCACCCTCACCGAGACGGCGGAAAATCCCGGCGTGCTGCTCTCGATTGAAACGGAGGACGCCCCCATCATCTTCAGCGGCGTCACGGCGATCACGGGTGGCATCGAGGTCCTCGACGGGGCGGCCGTGTTCCTCGACCAATCCGCCCTGCCCGGCTCGTCCGATGCAGCCGCTTTCCCGCTGCTCACCGGTTCGGAGGGCTACATCGGCATCCTCGATCCGGACGGGCTGAGCAGCTTCCTCGCGTTGTGGAACCGGTCCGACACCACGGGCGTGATCGGTCTGGACACCGCGCCAAGCGCTTCCACGCCCAACGTTTTTTCCGACAACATCGACCTGACGGGCTTCTCCGCCAGCGCCCGGTTGGGGAGCCTCACCCGCGCTGAGCTGTACGGCACGATCACACCGCAGGGCGACACTTACATGTTTGGCGGCGGCGGTGGCCAACTGTTGGTGAGCACTCCGCTGACCGATGACGGCTCCCTGGCGCGCAATGTGTTCGTGGGATCCGAGCCCATGCGACCGCTGACCGTCATGCTCAACTCCGGGGCCAACACGTTTTCCGGCAGCCTGCAGGCCCGCTACAGCGCCGTGCTGTTCGGCACCACCAGCGGCGTGCCCACCGCCGACTATCTGGAGCCGCTGGAGGGCGGTTACATCGGCATCCAGGACACCGCCGTCTCCGTCGACACCTTCCTGGACCAGTTCACGCCCACCCTGGAGCAAGGCATCATCGGTTTCGACTCCATTGACCCGACGACCGAGCGTACGGTCAGCGACGCCATCGACCTGTCGAGCCGCTTCAGCGCGACCAATCCTGACTTCTATCTGGGCAGCACCACCTGGATCAACCTCACCGGCGAGATCACTCCGCCCAGCACAACCGACGCGTATCGCTTTGCCGGTTACAAAGGCGGCCGGGTCCAGGTTTCCTCCGTGCTGGATGATCGTGATGGCAGCCTGCTCCGTGTCGTGATCGGTGACGCCGACAGCCCGGGCACCTATCGCCGCGGCGAGATCAACAGCGACCGCCAGTCCACCGTCGCGCTGATGGCCACCAACACCTACACCGGCGGCACCACCCTGGAGAGCGGACGCCTCGCCGTGGCCACCGCGGGCGCCCTCGGGACCGGTTCGCTGTCCGTCTCCAGCGACAACATCTTCGACTTCAGCATGCAGCCCACCCTCGAACCGTGGGCCGTGGACCTCACCCTGAACAACACCGTCGATCTGGTCACCTCCCTCAACGTGCACGTGGCCCACAACCTCGGCGATTCCACCGATACCGACGCCAATTTCACCCTGGCCGGGGTGATTTCCGGCAACGGCGGACTGCATAAATCCGGCGCCGGCACCCTCAATCTCACCGCCGCCAATTCTTTCAGTCAGGGGGTGTTTCTCAGTGGCGGCACGCTGAACGTGCTGACCGACACCGGAACCGGCGGCGGCCCGCTGGGTTTCGATGCCGTCGACGGGCTCGTGGCCAACTTCGTCAGCACCGACCCGGTCGTGCATGGCCTGTTCAGCCGCAACGACGGTTCGGCCTTCTTTGAGTCCGACGCCTCCTTCTACGACAGCTATGCCACCATCCATCTCCCGGCCGGCACCACGCTGCACATCACGCCCGACGGCCATGACTACGCCTATGCCGGCGCCATCACGGGCGGCGGCGGGATCGAGATCAGCGGCAGCGGCAACCAGGCCCTGCTCGGCACCAAAAGCTTCACCGGTCCGCTTACCCTGACCGGCACCAACCTCTACATCGGCGACGAAGGCTTTAGTTCCGAAACCCTGACCGTGGGCACCGGCTCCACCCTCACGCTGATCAACGACGCCTACTTCGGTTCCAGCACGTTCCAGCTCAACCTCGGCAGCGGCAGCGTGCGCCTCGCCGGCAACGGCCGCATCAAGTTTGGCAATACGCTGGGCATCGACACCGGCAAGGTCATCGCCCCCGGCCAGTCGATCGGCACCTTGGAACTGGAGGGCGCCGTCCAGTTCGCCGGGGGCGGCAAGTTGGAGATCGAGGTCGACCCCACGGACCCCGAGGGCACCGCCGACTACCTGATTGTGCAGTCCCTCGACTTTTCGAACGCCTCGGCCAGCGATCCGTTCAACCTGCATGTCGCCGGGGTGGACGGCGTGCCGCTGGACGACCCCGATCCGGACCTGGCCGGCCTGGGCTACACCTGGCTGCTGGTCTATGCCTACGACGGCATCACCGGGTTCGAGGCCGCGGCGATCAACCTCACCATCGATTCGGAGCTGGCCACCTTTCTGGGCGATGGCTCCTACAGCCTGTTCCTCAACGACACGACCTTGGCCACCCCCCTCAACCTGTCGGGGGGGCTGATGGCGGCCACGACCACCGACACCCAGCTCATGCTGTCCTTCACTCCGGTGCCCGAGCCGTCAACCTACGCCCTGTTCGGCACCGGCCTGCTCATGATTGGCTGGCAATGGCGCCGGCGGCGTATCTTGCGCTGAGTCCGGCCGGGGGCCGCCCCACCGGGGTTAAACGACTACGTTGCCGCAGCATGCGGCACCCAAGGCGGGTTTGACATCGACGTCGGAGCCGAAATTGTCGCACGAAGACTTACAACGTCTGCTTTCCCCCCCTCCCCCCCCAATGCCTTTGTATCCTCCGTGCCTCCCTGGCCGCGGCAAGCTCATTGCACTCTTCTGTCTTGGTGCGATGTCGGTGGTCGCGACGCCCCTCGATGATGTGCAAGCAGCTGCGGCCACCTGGGCCCAGCTTCGCGCCGAAACCACCCGGCTGACCAATGACTGGTTGACGGAGCGCGAGGTGCTCAACGCCTCGGTGCGGGCCTTGGAGACCCGGGCCCGGCAGTTGGAAAACGAGCGCGACACCCTGGAGGCCTCGACCACTCGCGAACGTCGCGAGATCGCCGAGCTCACCGCGCGCAACACCGCCATCGCCGCCCAACTGGATTCCGCCGACGCCAGCGTCGACCGCGTCGCCCGTCGCCTGCAGGAGCTGCGGCCTTCCCTGCCCCCGCGCCTGTCCAGCGCGTTGGATCTGCCCTTTCTCAGCGTGAACGATCCGGCAATCTCGCCGACCGAGCGCATGCAACACATGTCGACCATCCTGAACCGCACCCAGCAGTTCAATCAGTCGATCGTGCTGGCCGAGGAGATCCTCTCGCCCACCCCCGGCGGCGAACCCCGCCTCCTGCAAGTACTCTACTGGGGCCTCGCCCAAGCTTGTGCGCTCGATGTCGCGGGCAACGAAACCTACATCGGCCGCCCGGTGAACGGCACCTGGACCTGGACCGCCGCGCCGGGACTCGCCGTCGCCGTCGCCGACATGATCGCCATCTACCGCGATCAGGCCACCCCCCGCTTCCACGCGGTGCCGGCCGCCATCAACAACTGACGCCCCGCTACCCATGAAGTTGTCCCCTTCTTCTCTCGGCGCCGCGTTCGGCATCGGTCTGGCCTGGATCACCACCGCCAGCGCCCAAACCCCGCCACCCGCCGTCAACCTCGACAACGAGCTCAAGCAAGTCGCCCTCGACTACACCGGCCGGATCGAGACCGCCACCAACGAGCTCAACGCCGCCCGGGTGCGCATCGCCACTGAAAAGGTGCCGGTGCTCAACCAGATGCGCAGCATCGAGGATCGCATCCTCCGCCTGCAGTCCGAGGTCGCCGCCCTGCGCATCGAGAACGGCCAGCTCGACGACGAGCGCGCCCGCCGCGAGCAGGAGGCCACCGCCCAACGCGCCAACATCAGTTATGTCAGTGGTCTGGCCGCCGACGGCATCGGCACGCTCAACAACGTGCTCTCCCCCGCCGAGATCAACGAGTGGAAGGGGCGGCTGGAGGGTCTCCGCCAGCGGCTCGACCCGACCAACGGGCAGCCCGACCTGAGCGCCGCCGTCGAGACCAGCGAGCTTCTCCTCGGTCGCATCGAAAGCCTGATCGGCGGCTACACCGCGGCCGGCGTCGCCGTGGATGCCGAGACCAGCGAACTCGTCGAAGGCACCTACGCCTTCTTCGGCCCGGAAACCTTTTTCGTCGCCAATGCCGCCGGCGGCGCGGCCGGCACCGTCCGCTCGCGTGAGGAGGGTGCCGCCCCGATCGTGCATGCGACCGGCTGGGACCACGACGAGGCCGCCGCCTTCGTGGCGGGTCGCGAGAGCAACATCCTCGTCGACATCTCCGGCGGCAAGGCCCTGCAGCTGCGCACCAGCCAGGGCAACTGGATCGACCACATCAACAAGGGCGGCATCGTCGGCTACGTCATCATCGGCCTCGGACTCTTCGCCCTCCTGACCGCGGTGCTCAAGCTCGTCGACCTGCGCAAACTCTCGGTGGATCATCCTGGCAACATCCGCCAGGTCCTCCAGACCGTGGCCACCGACGGCCGGGCCGCCGCCGAGAAGCTGCTCGGCGGCATGCTGGCCACCAGCCGCGAGCTCTACACCGTCGGCCTCCGCCACATGGACAAGCCCAAGGAGGTCGTCGAGGAATACCTGCACGCATTCATCCTGCGGGAGCGTCTCCACCACGAACGCTGGCTGCCCATGCTGGCCGTGATCGCGGCCGCCTCCCCGCTGCTGGGTCTGCTCGGCACGGTGGTCGGCATGGTGAAGACCTTCACCCTCATCACCGTCTTCGGCACCGGCAACGCCGGCAAACTTTCGTCCGGCATCTCCGAAGCCCTCGTCACCACCGAGCTCGGCCTCATCGTCGCCATCCCGACTCTCGTCATCCACGGGTTTCTTTCCCACCGCACCCAGAAGAATCTGTCGCTGCTCGAGCGCTACGCGGTCGAGCTGGTGACCGCGACCGACGAGCACAAGGTCGCCCGGGGGAGCTGATCGATGGACGCGCTGCTGGAGCTGCTGCAACAGGGCGGACCCGTCATGGTCCCGCTGGTGCTGCTGTCACTCGTACTCTACGAGCGCAGCTTCACCCTCTACTTCCGCCTGCGCCACGCCCGCGGTCAGATCGCCCGCCGCAACGTCGGCGGCCTCGACAGCATCGAGTCGATCCGGCGCATCCGCACCCAGCTCAACGAAGCGTATCAACAGAATCGCTTCATCATCGGCACCCTGATCGCCGCCGCTCCACTCATGGGCCTGCTCGGCACCGTCAGCGGCATGGTCAGCACCTTTCAAAGCCTGATCGACCGTTCGGGTCAGAAATCCATGGAAGGCCTCGCCGACGGCATCTCCATCGCCCTCATCACCACCGAGACCGGCCTGGCGATCGCCATCCCGGCCGTGATCCTGCTGCACTTTGCCCAACGCCATCTCCAGCATGGCGAACAGAATCTGGTTAACCTCGAAAGCGCCCTCATGGAGCACGCCTGACCATGCTGAAGTCCACCGCCTCCGACCGCCGCTATGAAGCCGTCTCCATCGACCTCGCGCCGATGATCGACTGCATCTTCATCCTGCTCATCTTCTTCATCGTCACGAGTGTCTTCGTCGAGGACCCCGGCATCGAAGTCGAACGCCCCGACACCCGCGGTGAGCAGATCAGCGACCGCAACGCCCTCCTGATCGCCATCTCCGATCAGGATGAAATCTACTTCGACGGGCAGCGCATCCGCATCGACCAGGTCTCGGCCCATCTACGCCAGGCGTCCTTCAGCGACGACTCCACCGTCATCATCCGCGCCGACCGCCGCGCCAGCCACGGCACGTTTGCCGCGGTCTACGGCGAGGCCAAGCGCGCCGGCCTGGCCCACGTCCAGTTCGCCACCGCCCGCCACGGTACCGCCACCGAATAACCCGCCGCATGGCCGCTCCCGCCCCCACGCCCCCCGCACCCCCGCTCGAGTTCGACGGCAGTCGAACGCTCGGGTCGCGTCTGCTCGGTCTGGGCGCCGGGGCGGTCACCAGCCTGTTGATCCTCTTCGTGCTGGCCAGGATGCAGCGCATGGAAGTCGAGGAGCCACCCCCGCCCCTGTCCGACATCCAGACCGTGGTGCTCGACGAGCCGCCGCCCCCGCCGCCGGAGATTGCCAGCCGCGAGCCGCCGCCGCCCACCATTCTCGACCTGGAGCCCCTCCCGTCGGACAATCCGATCAAGATCGCCGTCGCGCCCCTGACCTACGAGCTGCCCCTGCCCGACGCCAAGCCGGAGATCGCCATTTCGCTCGACGCCTTCCGCCCCGACCCCCGCGCAGGGGAGATGGATCCCAACCACGTCTTTCAGTTCCGTGAGGTCGACCAGACGCCCGTCGTGACCCACCGTGAAAAGCCCGACGTGCCCTACCGTCTGTTCGGCGAGGCCAACGACCCCCGCGAACCGCGCGTGATCTTCAGCATGGTCGTCACCAAGGCCGGTGGCGTGCGCAACGTCGTCATCATCGAGTCCTGCGGCTCCCGCAACATCGACAAGATCGTCGCCGAGGCCCTGCAGAAATGGAAATTCCGCCCCGCCATCAACGGCGGCCAGCCGGTCAACTGCATGGTCATCCAGTCCATCATCATCAAGTCCCCCCGCGGAGGCTCGCCCTTCAGCCTCTGACCTCCCGCCCCGTCGCTTATACTTTGCCCCCATGATTCGTCGCTTTCTCCCCGCCCTCCTTGGTCTCGCCGGCGCCGCCGTGCTGCCGGCCCAGTCGACCTTCACCCAGCAATCCGCGGAATCGGTCGAGGCTCTGCTGCGCGAAATGGAAAGTGCCCCGCTCGCCGACATGCCGGACGTGAATCCGGACGACATCATCAACGAGTCCTACAACTTCCGGAAGGAACGCGAACCGGACATGACCGCCGCCGAGTTCGCCCTCTATGAGCGCATCTCCGGCATGGTCGAGACCAACCCGGTGTTCGCCCTGCAGCTGCTCGAGACCATGCTCAATGACGAGCAGGAGGACAGCGCCGCCTTCGACGTCGCGCTCGGCAACCTCTACTACGCCAACAACCGCATCCCCGATGCCCTCAGCCGCTACCGCAGCGCGATCGACAAGTATCCCAACTTTCTCCGCGCGTGGGTGAACATCGCCATGATCCACTACCGCGAGCAGGAATGGCCCCAGGCCGCCTCGGCCTTCGCCAAGGCCGTCAACCTCGGCGACCGCGATGCCCAGACCTTCGGCCTGCTCGCCTTCAGCCTCCGCCAGGCCGGCAACACCCTCGGCGCCGAGATGGCCTTCATGCAGGCCATGACCGCCAACCCCGAGGACCCCAACTGGGTCGGCGGCCTGCTCGAGATGTATTTCGTCAACAAACGGTTCGACCAGGCCGAGTCCCTGGTCCGCGAGATGATCCGGCTCGAACCCGAAAAGTCGAAGAACTGGATGCTCTACTCCAGCCTGCTGGTGGAGCTGGGCCGGCCGTTGGAGGCCGCCACCCAGCTGGAAATCGCTCGCAAGATCGGCGTGATCGATCCTGAGGGCCTGGCCCTGCTGGGCGACCTCTACGTCCAGCTCAGCCTCATCCCCGAGGCCATCGCCGCCTACGGCGAACTGGCCGACGGTCGCCATGGCATGGGCACCGACCGCCTCGTCGCCTATGCCCGCTCCATGATCAGCAAGGGCGAGTTGGAGACCGCCGCCGAGGTCATGTCGCACATCGACCCGGGCACCGAGTGGGCGCAAAACCGCGTCTGGAACTTCGCCCAGGCCGAGATGGCCGTGGCCCGCGAGCAGTGGGCGCAGGCCCAGGAATCCTACCAGAACATCCTCGATATCGAGCCCCTGAGCCCCTTCGCCCTGCTCGGGCTGGGCCACTCCCTCGTGCAGTTGCAAGACAATGCCCGGGCCGAGTTTGTGTTCGAACAGGCCCTGCGCGTGCCGGAGGCCGAGCGGCGGGCCTGCCTCGAATTGGCCAACCTCGTGCTGGGCCACAATGACTTCGAACGTGCAATTGAATTGCTGGAAAGAGCCGAAAACTTGGAACCCCAGGCGGAGATTCGCACTCAAATAGCGCGACTCAAGACCCTGTCCACCCGTTGATCCTTTTCCGCAACATCCGCTTTTCGCCCGTCCCTGACGCCCGTCGCCCGGTTGCCCAATCCTTTGTAGAAGGTTCCCTGCTCCGGCCGTTACTGAGCCTGCTGTTGACCGTCGGCAGCCTCCTGCCGGCCTCCGCCCAGGTCCATTCCCGGCCCGCCCCCACCCGTGACTACCACCTGTATGTCGGGGCCGATTTCTACGTTTCGCGCGACGATGACCTGGTGCGCATCACCAACATGGACGGCAACCGCGCCGTGCTCAGCGAGGAAGACGGCACCCAGACCGTGCTCAGCCGCACCACCGGCTTCCGCTGGACCCGCGTGCCCAAGATCGGCCGGGGCCTGACGGAGATCAAAGAACTCAAGACCGAGCGCGTCTTCTCCCCCGCCAAGGATCCCAACAACGAATGGGCGGGCAAGCAGACCAACATCATGAATTACCAGCAGGACCAGATGACGGTCCGGCTGCAGGCGACCGCGGCGTTCGATCAATCGGTCTCCAGCGCCCGCTCCCAGGCCGCGGAAATGAGTCCGCAGGACCTCGACAACCTGGAGGATGCCGTTTCCCAAGTCGCACCCGGCGTCATGAACGCGATGAACGACACCCTCGAAGGATTTGAGCGGGCGGGAAATAACGAGTTTTACCAAAAGCGCATCGACGAGGCCAAATCCGCCGGGGGCTACGACGCGATCACCCTCGAGTTCAAGGCCGCCACCCCCGAACCGGTCGCCAACGCCTACGTGGTCGCCATCAGCCGCATCAGCGTGAACGGCCGCATCTCGGACGTGACGTTTCACCAGTCGATCGGTCGCCTCGATTCCAAACCCCGCCGTGTCTACATCCTGCAGACGGGCCTCCCCCCGGGCTATGAGGTGCTAAACACCGATGTATACCTTTTCACCAACGGTAAGGAGCTGCCCACCAACCTTTCGGAAAAGCGCCTGTCCATCACCCACGAGGAGGCCCGTCAGTATCTGCTGCTCGACCGCGTTGCCTCCAACCGGCGCGAGACCCTGCCGCCGGAGCCCGTCTGGAACCTTGCCCCGGAGGCCCTGATGTCCGCCGAAAGCCCCGAGGTATTTGATTACAATTTGCTGGTCGACATCGATTCCCAGGGTCAGCTCACCGGCATCCAGAGCGCCGGGGTCGTGCCGGAACCCATCCGCCAAGTCGTGGCCCAGATGGAATTTTTGCCGGCCCTGGACAACGGTGACGCGGTACCCGGCCAGCTCGCCTTCAATCTCGCGGACTACTTCCGCTGAACCGGCTGCGGGGGGAACCCGGCCGACGACTGGCTGACTCAAGCGAATGAAGCCGAGGGCCGCTGCGGGTTTGACCCGGCCGGACTTTCGGTTTCGTCCTCTGCCTGACCCTCGTTATGAACCTGCGCCGCCTTGCCTTGTCCCTCGGACCGCCCCCCACCCTGCTGGGGTGGCTGCTCGCGGTCGGGCTGGCGCTGGCCGGGCGGGCGCAGGACGCGGCGCCGGCCGCCCGGGATTATTGTCTCTATGTCGGGGTGTCGGTCGCCCTGACCAATCAGTCCGGCACGTATCCGGTGATTGGATTCGACCCTTTGAACGAGATCATCCTCGGCGGCGACCAGCGGCGCACCCTGTCGGTGTCCCAGGCGAACAACCTGCGCTTTCTCTTCGAGCCCAAACTCGGTCGGGCCCCCGCCACCATCACCCGCGTCGAACATGAGCGCACCGGCGCCCGCCGCGGCGGCCTGGAGCCCACCGCTCCCACCGCGGCCGGCCGCGCCATCGACAACCATTTCCTGCTCTCCCGCCAATCGGTCGCGGCGGCCCCGCCTCCTTCGCCCCCGCTCGTGGTGTCCTTCGAGGCCGCCTCGCCGGAACCGGTCGCAAACGCCTACGCCCTCGGCGTCGTCACGCTGGCCGTGGAGGACGGCATGGCGGAGACCCTTTTCTTCCAATACATCGGGCGGCTCGACGAGCGGCCGCGCCACGTGCGGGTGCACCAGGACGGATTGCCCGCCACCAGCGAAGTACGGCGGATTGACATCCACCTCTTCACCAATGGCGAGGAACTGCCGACCAATCTCTCGAAAAAACGGTTCACCATCACCCGGGACGAGGCGCAGGACTATCTGATCGTCAATCACGTGGCCAAGCACACCGGCCACAGTCTGCCCCCGACTCCGGTCTGGAGTCTCGCGCCGCCGAGCCTGCGGGCCGCCGACAACGGCGCCGCATTTGATTTTCCGCTGACCGTGGAAATCGACCCGCGCGGCAACGTGACCCAGGTCCGTCGCGGCGCGCTGGTGGTGCCCGACCCGATCGTGGCGATCGCCAAAGCCGTGCCGTTCCTGCCGGCCCTGGCCGAAGGAGAACCCGTGGCGGCAGTGGCGACGTTCAACCTCGCCGACTATTTTCGCTAGGCCGGGCCGACCGATTGGCTTGTTCCGGGGGAAGGTGTGATTCACGCTGAGCGCAAACCCTGATCGCCCGCGCTCCCGCGGCGCGTTCATCCAGTTCCCGCATGAAGATCACCCCCCACGGCGCCGCCGGCGGCCAAGTCACCGGTTCCTGTTATCTGGTCGAGACCGACCAAGCCCGCTTTGTTGTCGACTGTGGCATGTTTCAGGGCACCCGGGAGGCCGAGGACCGCAACCAGCAACCGCCGGTGGATGACATCGATCGGCTCGACGCCGTCGTGGTCACTCACGCCCATCTCGATCACACCGGCCGCATTCCGATGCTGGTCAAGCACGGCTACCGCGGCCCGATCTATGCCACCTCGGCGACGATCGATCTGATGATGATCATCCTCGAGGACTCGGCGCGCATCCAGCAGGGCGACAACGAGCGCATCAACCGCAAGCGGGCCCGGGCCGGCGAGGAACCGGTCGATCCCATCTACGGTCCCGAGCACGTCGAACCCATCAAAGGGCTGGTCCGCGAGGTGCGCCTGGGGAACCCCGTCGCAGTCGCCCCCGGCGTCACCGCCCGCTACTTCGAGGCCGGTCACATGCTGGGCTCGGCCAGCGTGGAACTGAAGGTCGTCGAGGGTGGCGAAACCAAGACCGTGGTTTTCTCCGGCGACCTCGGACCGGCCGACCGGCCCGTGCTGCGCGACTTCGAGCACGTGCCCTGCGCCGATCTCGTCTTCCTTGAATCGACCTACGGCGACCGCAACCACCGCCCCTACGCCGATACGGTCACCGAGTTCGAGGGCATCGTGCGCGAGGCGGTGGCCGCCAAGGGCCGCATCCTGGTGCCAACCTTCGCCGTCGGCCGCTCCCAACAGATCATCTACCACCTCGCGGTCATGTTTCATGAAGGGAAAGTGGACCCCTTCCCCGTCTTCCTCGACAGTCCGATGGCCATCCGCGCCACCGAGGTCTACAAGCAGCACCCCGAGCTGTTCGACGACGAGATGGTCGCTCATCGGAAGGCCGGCCTGTTCCCCATCAGCGGCGGTTACTTCAAGCCCAGTCAGACCGTCGACGAATCCAAGGCGCTCAATCATGTCGACGGTCCCTGCGCCATCCTCGCCGGCGCCGGCATGTGCACCGCCGGTCGCATCCTCCACCACTTTCGCCAAAGTCTGAACCAACGGGACACCCACGTGATAATCGTCGGTTACCAGGGCAACGGCACCCTCGGCCGCCGCCTCATCAACGGCGAGAGCCCGGTCAGGATCCACGGCGAGACCATCAACGTGCGCGCCCAGGTGCACACGTTGGGCGGCTTCAGCGCCCACGCCGACCAAAGCGACCTGCTCCGCTGGTTCGAACCGCTCTCCCGCCACCAGCCGCGCCTCTGCCTGACCCACGGGGAGGACGAACCCCGGTCGGCCCTGGCGGCGAAAATCCAGGAACGCTACGGCCTCGCCGCCACGTTGCCCGGCATCGGTGAAACCATCGAGCTCTGACCCCTCGATTCCATTCCCGGAGTTGCGCTCCGCCAACGCGGCGCCCAACTAAGGACCGTCCCTTCCTTCAGATCGCACCACACCACCATGCAAAAACTCACCGATCTCTTCGAACGCAACCGCCAGTGGTCGGAAGCCATCACCCAACGCGACCCGTCGTTCTTCGCCACGCTCTCCCAGCAGCAGCGACCGCAATACCTGTGGATCGGCTGCTCCGACAGCCGCGTGCCGGCCAACGAGATCATCGGGCTCATGCCCGGCGAGGTGTTCGTCCATCGCAACATCGCCAACGTCGTCGCGCACTCCGACCTCAACTGCCTCTCGGTGCTCCAGTTCGCCGTCGATGTGCTCAAGGTGCGCCACGTCATGGTTGTCGGCCACTACGGCTGCGGCGGCGTGCAGGCGGCCTACCGCTGCGATCGGGTCGGCCTCGCCGACAACTGGCTGCGCCACGTGCAGGATGTGAAGACCAAGCACACCGCCTGTCTCTGCAACCTGGGCGACGGCCCCGCCGCCACCGACCGCCTGTGCGAACTCAACGTCATCGAGCAGGTCGCCAATGTCTGCCAGACCACCATCGTGCGCGACGCGTGGGCACGCGGCCAGGATCTGACCGTCCACGGCTGGATCTACGGCCTGCAGGACGGCCTGCTGCGCGACCTGCACATGACCGCGTCCTCCCTGGAGGAAGCCGACTCGGCCTACGCCACCGCGGTCGCCGAATACAACGCCTGAGCCCTCACTCCGCGGCTGTGAGCCGCACGTGTTTGTAGGGGTGCTTGTCCAGCGGGTTGGACTCCCAGCCCTGTACGCGCGGGTCGATCAGGTAACTCTGCGCGTAGTGGTAGATCGGGATCGCCGGCATCTCGCGCAGCAGCATCGCATCGAGTGACTGCAGCAACTGCCTGCGCCGCTGCGGATCGGTCTCGCTCATCGATTCGGCGTGCAGCCGATCGTATTCCGGGCTGCCCCATCCCGTCATGTTGTTGGGGTTGCCGGTCGTGAACACCTCGAGGAACTGATTGGCGTCGTCGTAGACCGCCACCCACGCCGTGCGCGCGATGGTGAAGTTCAAATGGTGCGTCGAGTCGAGGTACACCTTCCACTCCTGGTTGTAGAGCGACACGTCGATGCCGAGCTCACGCTTCCACATCTGCTGCACCGCCTCGGCGATGCGCCGGTGGTTCTCGGACGTGTTGTAGAGCAGCTCCGCCACCGGAAACCCGGCCCCGCCCGGATAGCCGGCCTCGGCCAGCAGTGCCCGCGCCGCGACCGGATCATAGCTCACGCGCGTCGTCGGTTCGAACCCGCCGGTGCCCGGCGGCGTGACGCTCACCCCCGCGGTCTGCCCGGCCTGAGTCACCTGTGTGACGAGCAGCTCGCGGTCGATCGCCAGGGCCAGCGCCTGCCGCACCCGCACATCATCGAACGGCGGACGCGTGACATTGAAGCGGTAGTAATAGGTGCCCAGCTGCGGGTCGATCCGCAGCGGCGAGTCCGGCTGGTCGCGCAAGGCCGCGATCTTGGACGGCGGCACCTCGTTGGTGATGTGCAATTGGCCGCTGCGAAACATTCGCTCCTCGGTGTCGATGCTCTCCACCGGATGAAAGTGGATGGCGTTGAGGCCGACCGTCGCGGCGTCCCAGTAGTGCGGGTTGCGCTCCACCACCAAGACCTGGTTGGGCACCCAGCGCGTCAGCCGAAACGGCCCGTTGCCGACGATGTTGCCCTCGCGGGTCCACGCCGACACGCGCTCACGCCGCCCATTGAACCGGTCGAGCACATGCAGGGGCAGCGGCCCCCAGCAGTTGTAGGTGATCAGCGTGAGGAAATACGGCACGGGATGCTCGAGTCGGATGACCAGCGTGTGGTCGTCCGGCGCCTTGACCCCGACCTGATCAAAATCCGTCAGCGCCCCGCTGAGGTAGGCCGGGCCGTTTTCAATGATCTCGAACAGGTAGGCGTATTCGCCGGCCAGCACCGGGTTCATGATCCGCTCGTAGCTGCCCACGAAATCGTGCGCCGTCAGCGGCACGCCGTCCGACCATCGGGCGTTTTCCTGCAGGTGAAACGTGTAGGTGCGGCCGTCGGCCGACACGTCCCAGCTCGCCGCCACGCCGGGCGCCGGTTCGCGCGTGACCGGATCGATCGAGACCAGTCCCTCGAACAGCGCGTCCATGATATGAAACTCCGGCACGCCTGTCATCAGATGCGGGTCTAGCCCCTGCGGCTCCGTGCCGTTGCCGATATGCAGAACGCCGTCCCGCACCCCCACATCGACGGCACGCTCGGTCGGTGAACAGCCGGCCAGGATCACCGCTGTGATCACCGCCACGCAGGAAAGGGGGCTCTTCATCACCAATGTGTTAGCAGGTTTCACCTCACGCATTCGACTTTAATACGTCCAACGCCTCCCCAATCTCACTCCGATGTCCTCCGCCGAACCCAGCGTGCTGTTTGAAGACGAGCATCTGCTCGCCCTCAACAAGCCCTCCGGCCTGCTCACGGAGGGTGGCGCCACCCGTGAGGACGACCTGGAGCAATGGGCCACCCGGCACGCGGGCCGACCCGTGCGCTGCTGCCACCGCCTCGACCGCCTGACCAGCGGCACCGTGCTCCTGCGCAAGACCGCCCGCTACAACGCGGCGCTCGCAGCGCTCTTTGCCGGCTCCGGCGTGCGCAAATTTTACTGGGCCCTGGTTGAGGGCGCCTGGCCGGCGACTGTCACCAAGGTCGAAACCCAAATCGCCCCCGCCGGCCCCGGTCGTTTCGCCAACGTCACGACCGGGGGCAAGGCCGCCGTCTCCACCGTGCGCGTGCTGGGTCGCCTCGAGTCGCCCGCCCGCACTTGGCTCGGCCTCCTGCTTAAAACCGGCCGCACCCACCAGGCCCGCCTCCACTGCTCCCACGTCGGCTGCCCCGTGATCGGCGATCCTCTCTACGGCTCTGGCCCGGCCGCTCCTTTTTTTGGCCTCCACGCCCGCGAACTGCGGTTCCAACATCCGGCCGACCGGGCAGCCATCACGGTCACCGCGCCCCCGCCTTCGACCTGGCCGGATCTGCACGCTTCTTAGGTCGCGGACGCCGATTACGTGGTCCCGGCGAACCATCCCGTGGCCTGATTACCCACCGTCATTGACACCCCCTTCCCGCCGCCAAGCTTGGACGGGTGGAGCTGCGCGCGCTGCTGGTTGATTACAACGGGTTCTTTGCCTCCTGCGAAAAGCAGGAGCAGCCCGAGCTGCGCGACCGGCCGGTGGGCGTCATCCCGACCGCCGCCGATACCACCTGCATCATCGCCGCCAGCTACGACGCCCGTCGTCACGGCGTCAAGGTCGGCACCTCAGTGGCCGATGCCAAGCGGATGTGTCCCGGCATCGCGCTGATCGAGTCCCGGCCCGAGATCTACATCCGCTACCACCACAAACTGTTGGAGGCGGTTAACACCTGCCTGCCGGTGACCGAGGTTTGGTCGATCGATGAGGTTTGGTGCGAGTTTCCGCCGAGTTGGCGCAACCGCGAAAAGACCCTGGCCACCGCCCGGAAACTCAAGCGGGCCATCGCACGCATCGCCGGCGATCAGCTCACCTGCAGCATCGGCATCTCCGGCAACCCCTGGCTGGCCAAGATCGCCTCGGAAATGCAGAAGCCAAACGGCCTGGTCATCCTCGATGAGGCCGACCTGCCCGGGCGGTTGTTCGAGTTGGAGCTGCGTGACCTGCCCGGGGTCGGCCCCAGCATGCACCAACGCCTGCTACGGGCCGGCATCGACACCGTCGAGCAACTCTATGCGTGCTCCTCGGCCAAGCTCCGCGGCATCTGGGGCAGCGTGGAAGGGGCGCGGATGTGGGAACGCCTGCGCGGCCGGCACGTGCCGCTGGACCGCCCCCAAACGTCGTCTCTGGGCCACTCGCACGTGCTCCCGCCCGACCTGCGCAACCCGGCCGGGGCCGAGGCCACCCTGCACCGGCTGCTGCAAAAGGCGGCCATGCGCCTGCGCTCGGTCGGCCACTATGCCGGCGGGCTGCATGTCGCGTTGCGCTTTCGCGGCGGCGCCAACCGCTGGGGCACGGCCGCGACCTTCGTCGACACCCAGGACACGCGGGAACTCACGCGGATCCTGCGCCTGCTCTGGACCCGCCGGCCTCAGGGCCAAACCGCCATCCTCGGCGCCGGCGTGCATCTCTTCAACTTGGTGCCGGCCGGCATGCACAACGCTTTGCTGCCCGGCATCGTCGACAACGGCGACCGTCGCGCCGGCCTCAACGCCACGATCGACCACATCAACCGCAAGCTCGGCAGGAACACCGTCGTCTACGGCGGCGCGCTCGGCGCGCTCCACTACGCTCCGGTGCGCATCGCTTTCACCCGCATCCCCGACCTGGACATCGAAGCCGGCGAAACCGACGGCACCCTCTTCCCCACCCAAGCCGAACTCGCCCGCGCCCAAGCCCTCTGAAATGGGGTCATGTCGTTACATATAACATTTTCCTGGCCCGCCACAACGCCACCCTTACCGACGTCGTCTTACCCAGCCCCAGGCGTTGAGCGATCCACTCCACGGACGCTCCGCACTCCTGTTGCAGCCGTGCCCC
>Ga0181606_10000182_pt1 | contig 48670 bp, 42 predicted proteins | sample 041ome_10_FD_132994 | JGI IMG/M metagenome (GOLD analysis project Ga0181606, IMG submission 132994) | Coastal salt marsh microbial communities from the Groves Creek Marsh, Skidaway Island, Georgia - 041412US metaG (megahit assembly) | ecosystem: Environmental > Aquatic > Marine > Intertidal... | reverse complement strand
TGTCGCCATAAATGACGGCAGGGACGAGGCCTGCGCGGCGTGCCGCACGGGCGGACCCCTTACCGACCCGTTCGCGCTGTTCAGCGCTAATGGTTGTATTGTCAGACATTGCTAACTCCTTTTACAAACAATGTACCGCGCCTCCAGGGGTGCGCGGCGGTGCGAGATATAGGCTGATTATCAGGAAAATACAAGGATTTTCGGTCGGCTTACGGGGGGAAGCGCCGGCCGCTAGCTAGAGAGTGCTGATTTGGCTTAAAATAGCGTAGACACTGACCGTTCTTGATTGATGCGCAGCATCGCTTCGCCAAGTAACGGAGCGATTGATAATTGCTGGACATTGCGGGCAACCCGAACCGCTTCTGTGGCGGGAATAGAGTCGGTTGTTACCAGCGAGTTCAATGGCGATGCCGCCACCCGGCTTACTGCGCCGCCAGACAACACGCCATGCGTCACATAGGCATCAACCGAAAGCGCCCCTTTATTCATTAACGCCACCGCCGCATTGCACAGGGTGCCGCCTGAATCGACGATATCATCGACCATGATGCAATGCCGGTCTTCGACATCACCAATGATATTCATCACTTCAGACACGCCAGCTTTAGGACGACGCTTGTCAATGATGGCAAGATCGGCGTCCAACCGGCGCGCCAGCGAGCGTGCCCGCACAACACCGCCAACATCAGGCGAAACAATCATCAGCTTGGACCCGTCATAGCGCTGTTTGATATCTGTCACAAACACCGGCGCGGCAAAGAGATTGTCGGTAGGAATGTCAAAAAAGCCCTGAATTTGATCAGCATGCAAATCAATAGTCAACACCCGGTCGGCGCCGGCCGAGGTGATCAAATTAGCCAGCAATTTTGCCGAGATTGGGGTGCGCGGGCCGGATTTGCGGTCTTGGCGCGCATAGCCGTAATAAGGAATAACAGCGGTAATGCGCCGGGCTGATCCGCGCCGTAACGCATCCAGCGCGACAAGCAATTCCATCACATTGTCATTTGCTGGAAAACAGGTTGATTGCACAACAAATACGTCCTCGCCACGGACATTTTCGCTGATCTCAACAAACACTTCCATATCGGCGAAGCGTTTGACATCGGCTTTTGTCAGAGGAACATCAAGGTACGCAGCGATAGCTTCGGCCAGGGGGCGATTACTATTGCAAGATAAAATCTTCATCTGGTGAACCCTGTAACAATGCGCTGGTCGGACGCTTTCATGCACGTTGCTATAGCAATCGGCACCCCCTCGGGCAAGAGTGGACAAGCAATAAATCAAAGAAATTTAAATCTTGCCAGTCATGTGATGAAACATGAGCCGAGTAGCGCGATAACCATTAAGCCCAGAAAAATATACATATGTGGCATCAAAAACTCCGGTGTTTGTTCAGATTTGCCGTGATTCTGCGGCTAGGCCAATCACCGCTATCTGGCGGCCGGTATCAGGCAGTTTTGCATGTGTCGCACGGCGGTGTGAAAACAGGTTATTTGCTGGTTCATATGTGTCGATTGCCAAATCAGCAATGTTTTTCAGCCCGATTCGTTGCAACCGCCAAGCGACAAAGGCTGGCAGGTCAAAATAATATTTTCGCGGGTGCGCTGGGTCGGCGTCAAAAAACACTGCCGCATCAGCATTAACGGCTAAAATTGCATCGCGGCAATCATCGCCAACTTGATAGCTCTGCTTGGCAATGGCCGGGCCAATAACAGCTTCGATCTGTGACAAGGATGCCCCGGCATCACACATTGTGGTGACGGTGGAGTCTAAAATGCCGCCCATCGCGCCGCGCCATCCGGCATGCGCCGCGCCAATCACACGCTTGCTGCGATCAGCAAATAAAACCGGCACACAATCGGCGGTTAAAATCGCAATTGCCGCGCCAATTTTGGTGCTTACATAGGCATCTGCGTCCGGCCGGTGGTCAGCTTGGCTATGATCTGACAGCAAAATGGTGGTCGCTGAATGATATTGTCTCAGCCCAAAAAGCCGATCTGGCGCAAACCCCAAGCCAACCGCCACCCGGCGACGATTTTCGGTGATTGAAGCGGGTGTGTCTGCTGATCCATAGCCACAATTCAAACTTTCATAAAGACCGCTGCTGACCCCGCCGCATGCGGTAAAAAATCCATGTTGAATTGGGGCTGTTTTAGGCGCGGCGGTGCACCAACCATCATGCTGATGGCAGTGGGGGCCGGTTGTGAGAACGTTGAGGGTCATGCCTTGTCTCCTGTGAAGCCAATCGGGGTGCCGCGGCCTGCTGGAAGTATCAATCCGACTTTGAAGGCGGCGCCCATATGATGCCCGCCAACCAACCGTTCAACGGCGGCAAACATAGCGCGGCGCCCCTCGGCATCGCATTGTAAAGCGGCATTTTCGGCGCGTTCACGTAACCCGACAGACATTAAAAAATGGCCTTGCGTCACCGGCCCGATAAAGCGCCCCCCGGCGCCTTCAGTGGCCTGTTTTAAGGCAGCAAAATCAACCCAATGCGATAGGTCAGCAGTCCCAGGCTGATAAAACAGATCAACCGGCCGGTGCGCTGCAACCGCCTGCAGACTGTCACCCTGATTGCCATTTTGGCCATAATCAATCACCAAAAAAGCCCCGCCATGTTGGGCAATGCGCGTGGCGATTTGCGCGGCAATGCTGGTGGCAGCCGGGCAATGTTCGGTGATATGTCCGTCTGGCACAACGTTATGAGGGTCAACGATGCGCCAAGCCTGCTGTTCATCGCCGGTCAATGGTGGGCCATCAACAAAAACTAATTCACCAGATCTGATATCAATCAGGCGGTGGTGCCAGCGCCCGCTGCGCGCCACCGCTTGTTGTACCGGCAGCGCGTCAAAAAATTCGTTGGCGATGCCAAAAAGGGCAGTCTTCGGCAGGCTGGACACACCATCATGCCAGATGGGCGATGAGTTGGTTATAGTCTGCTTTTGGCGCTGTCGTAGTGCTGGGCTGGTTTCAACAAGATGCACCGGCAAACCAGTCAAGACCGGCATGGCCTGTGACCAGGCGTGCCGCATATCTGCCATTAAGGTACCACGCCCCGGGCCCAACTCGACAATCGCAGCATCAGCTGGTTGGCCGGCATGGTCAAACATATGGGCCAGATATAGACCGCAAATTTCACCAAATAGACCAGATATTTCGGCTGCAGTGGTAAAATCACCAGCCATACCCAACGGGTCTTTGCGCCGGTAATAGCCATGCTGCGGATGGCTGAGGACAATCTCCATAAACTGACTTACCGATATCGGGCCATTGGCAGCGATGGTGGCGCCTAGCAGGGATTGGATAGCGCTGGCGGCGGCGTTGTCAGGCGGGGCAGTTAGCGAGGTCTTTTCAGGCATGATTGGTTACCGCGATATTGGCGTGGTGCGCTTTGGGGATTTGCGTAATAGCAAATAGGCGCCAATAAAAATCATTGGTAGGGACAAGACTTGGCCCATGCTGAAACTATCAAAAAACAGGCCAAGCTGTTGGTCAGGCTGGCGCACGGTTTCGATGAGGCTTCGTGCCACACCGTAACCACATAAAAGTACACCAGACAAGCGGCCGGGCCGGGCCAGCCAACCGCGTCGCCATAATAACAACATGGCCAGCCCCAAACACAGCCCTTCAAGACCGGCCTCGTATAATTGGCTTGGGTGCCGCGGCTGCCCATCGCTATGGGGAAACACCATCGCCCACGGCACCGTGGTGACGCGGCCATAAAGCTCGCCATTGATAAAGTTTGATAAGCGGCCAAAAAACAACCCAATCGGCACAACCAAGGCGATCCGGTCCGTCACCGCTAGAAACGGCAGATGATGGCGCCGCGCCATCGTATAGACAGATATAATAATGCCAAGCAGCGCCCCGTGAAACGCCATGCCACCTTCCCAGATGCGAAAAATAGCGGCCGGGTGGGCGAGGTAATATGCACTGTTATAAAACAAAATATACCCAAGCCGCCCGCCAATGATGATGCCAATCAATACGTAATTAAGCAGACTATCAACATGTAGCGTAGATAGCTGTGAATGAGGGTGCTTGGTTTCTTGACGTAATAGGGCGTAGCCAGCCAGCAAGCCGACAATATAGGCGAGCGCATACCATCTGATGCCAAACCCTGAAAATTCAATCGCAAAGCGATTAAATTCGGGCAAGATGATGGCGCCTTGCGTGATGATGATGTCGCTTTGGGTTGCCATATGTGGCCGTCTTTTTCTGTTTCGTGTCGCGTGCTGGCTTACTTTAGTCTTATTATCTGTGATAAGTAACTAGTGTGTATAACAGATTTATGGCGCAGCCGACAAAAGCGCCATGCTAAAGAGGTGACTGTGATGGCGATGCGTTCAAATTTTATGTCCGACCTTGCGCAAATGGCCAATGGTGCGGCGTCTGCATTTGGTGGCATGCGTGAAGAAATTGACAATATGATCCGGCAGCGGATGGAGCGCAGCCTGAATGCCCGTGGTTTGGTGACGCGTGAAGAATTTGATGCGTTGCGCACCCGGCATGAAGCGCTAGCAGCACGTTTGGCAATGATCGAATCAAGCGCCGCTGAGCGTGGTGATTCGGCCTCACAAAACACAACCCACCGCAAAGCATCAAAACCAACCAGGGCGCCTGCTAAAAAAGCCGCAAAAAAGGCGTCTAAATAGGCCCACGCGAATCAGCGGAAAATAGCCAAAAACCACAAATTGATGTGGTATGTTTGTCATGAACCACAAAATATTGTGTTGAATTTGGTTGAACAGATCGGTCGATTTTGTCATTTTATCCGGGTGGCAGCGCGATAGTGCGCGTGCGTCTCCGTAAGGCAAATTCTAATGACTCCTAGTTTCCAACAAGCAGATGTTATTCTCGATGATCCGATTGAGTTGGTAACGCGTTTTGTGGTCACACATGATTGGTTGCTGCAGCGCCGTGCGGAAAACGCGGTTCTGGTGGAAGTGCCGGGCAAATGGTGTGACTATCAGTTGGCGGTGATCTGGCAAAATGATGAATCAGCGATGCAGGTCACCTGCCGCATTGATGTACAGGCTGATGCTGTCCAATATGGCGAAATGGCGTTGTTGGCGGCGCTGTTGAATAAGCAGATTTTTATCGGCCATTTAGCGCTCGACATCACCACCGGCGAGCTTGAGCTGCGCTATACTTTGGCGCTGCGCGGCGCGGGTGGGGCAACGCCAGAGCAAATCGAGGATGTTGTCGATATCATGCTTGGCGAATGCGAACATTGTTTTCCGGCAATCTATCAGGTGGCAAATCATTCAGTGTCGGCAACCGATGCCGCCGCCGCTGCGATGTTCACCACTGAAGGCGAGGCCTAGACTAGTTATGGCACAGCTGCACATTACCCTTTTAGGATGTGGTAAAATGGGCGGCGCCATGGTCAAGGGCTGGCTGGCGGATGCTACCCTTGACGCCAGTTTTACCATCATTGAGCCGCATAAAGCACAGCTTGGCTGGCTGGATGGCTATCCACAGGTAAAGATTTATAGTGATTGTGATGCGGCGCTGGGGGCGGGCGCCGGGCCAAGTTCTATGGTGGTGTTGGCGGTCAAACCGCAAATGATGGATGAAGCCATTGCCGCCCTTGGCGATATCCGCGATGCGCATACAGCTTTTTTGACGATAGCCGCGGGTATTTCGACAAGCTGGCTGCACGCCAGACTGGGAAGTGCCACCACCATTTTGCGCGCCATGCCAAATACCCCGGCGGCCATTGGTAAAGGCGTTACCGCGCTTTACAGCGACAAGGTGCCAGCCGATCAGGTGGCGCTGGCGACCCAGCTTTTGCGGGCTATCGGCGAGGTCGTAACGATTGATGATGAAGGTCTTATGGACGCCGTGACGGCGGTATCTGGCTCTGGGCCAGCTTATGTGTTTTTGCTTGCCGAAGCAATGACTGCGGCAGGCATTTCTGCTGGACTGCCGGCCGGGCTTGCTAAACAGCTTGCCGAGGCCACGGTCGCTGGGGCTGGTGCGCTGGTGGCGGCAGCTGATGAACCGCCATCGGTGCTGCGTGAGAATGTGACCAGCAAAGGCGGTACAACCGCTGCCGCTTTGGCTGTGCTAATGGCGGAAAACGGTCTGCCCGATCTGATGGCGCGTGCGGTCAAAGCCGCCCAGCAAAGATCAATCGAGCTTGGTGCCTAGTCGGCATATCATTTCTTCTGCTATAGTTAGGTGACTTCGCGGCAATGTTATGCCGCCCGCAGCTTTCTTAAGGAATGTTTCATCATGCAAGACACTGCCGAGGCTGGACAGGCTCAAAATATTTTTAACCGACTTGCGACAGCTGCTTGGCAACAGCTTGGCACGCAGGCTCTGGCAGATATCTCGCTGGCGCATATTGCCATGCTGGCCGATGTTGAACCACGGCTGGCGGTTGCCGTTGCTGGCGATGTGCAGCAGCTTATCCTTGGTAAGATGGCAGAACTTGATGATATCGCCATTTTAGAGAGCTTTGCTGATATTGAGGATGCCGGTGATATATCTATCCGCGAAAAAATCCTTGAAGCGTTGATGCATCGCTTTGAGATATACGCTCCGTACCGTGCACAAATTGATGCCTTGAACCGGGCGGCGTGCCGTCGGCCAGATTTGGCGCTTGGCTTGGGCTTGGGCTTGCAGACTGTAACCCGACGCATTTTAGCTATGGCAGGGGACCCCTGCGATGGCTGGCAGGGGCTGGCCCGCAGCAAAGGCGTTGTGGGGGTGGTGTTGATTGTTGCGCGGGTCTGGATGAAGGATGACAGCGCGGATCTTGCTCCCACTATGAAAGAGCTTGACCGGCGCTTGCAGCAGGCCGAGGAATGGGGCGTAAGCATGCGCGTGTTCGGCAGCGCCAAACCGCGCCGGGCGGCGGCTGGCGGCACCTATTATGATGACCCGCAGGCTGGGCGCTATGGTGTTGACAATGACTGATGCCAGTTTTGATGATTTTTTGAAGCTTGATGTCCGGGTTGGTACAGTTATCGCGGCCCGGCCATTTCCGGAAGCCCGTAAACCGGCCTATAAATTGGAAATTGATTTTGGTGATGTGATTGGTGTGCGCAAATCATCGGCGCAGGTCACCGCGCATTACAATTGTGATGCTTTGATCGGCCAGCAGGTTTTGGCGGTGGTGAATTTTCCACCGCGCCAGATCGGGCCTTTTATGTCCGAGGTGCTAACGCTTGGTGTGCCGGATGCTCAGGGCGAGGTGATTTTGGCGCAGCCCGGCATGCCAGTGCCAAATGGGGGGCGCTTGTATTGATGCGTTAAAACTTAAGATCGCCCCTAAATAGGCAACTTAATCGAAACGCGCAAACCCCCTAGGGGAGAATCGCCCAAGGCCAGTTCGCCGCCATGGCTAAGAACAATATCGCTGGTGATTGACAGGCCGAGACCGGCCCCACCGGTGCGTCTGTTGCGTGATTCTTCCAGCCGTATAAAGGGCCGGATGGCGTCTTGGCGGCGCTCTTGCGGGATGCCAGCCCCATTATCATCAAAAATGAAAATAGCTTCATCATTGCGTATGCTGACACTGACATCAGTTTTTGTTGAATAGCGAATGGCATTTGAAATTATATTTGAAAAGGCGCGCTGGATCGCATTTTTACGCACCGGAAAAGCCGGTAAAGGTTCGGCCGGTGTATGGAATGTGATGTCGAATTTATGTGTTTTATGGGCTTGTGTGACAAGCCGCTCGAGCAAGTCGTCTACCTCTACTTCTTGCGGTTGTTCTTCACCCTCGCCGGCTGCAAAGGCAAGATAGGCGTCAATCATTTCTTCCATTTCATCAATATCATCGCCAATAGCGTGCGCATCAGGATGGCTTTGCATCAGCGCCAGCTGCAGCCGCATACGCGTTAAGGGGGTGCGTAAATCATGGCTGACACCGGCCAGCATCTCGGTGCGTTCATTAAGCTGCCGCATAATGCGGTGGCGCATCGCCTGAAATGCACGGCCAGCCAGACGAACCTCACGCGCGCCTTCCAAGCGGTAATCTTGAGCTGGCCGGCCAAGCCCTAATTGCCGCGCGGCATTTGCCAAGCGGTGAATGGGCCGCACCTGACCTCGCAAAAACACCAAGGCAATAGCAAACATGATGATAGAACTGCCTATCGTCCAGCCAATAAAGGTCCAGCTTGTTGAGCTAAAAATCCGCTTACGGCTGGCATAGATTCGCATCACACCATTGGCAAACTGAATGTCGACAAAGATAAGATTAGGGTCAGTGTCAACGTCAACCCGCCACGCTTGGCTAAGGCGTTTGTTTAGTTCCATGTGGAGCATTTGTTCGGCAAAGGTTTGCGGGGCGGTGGTGACATTGCCGGTGAAACTGGCGTCAGCGTCAAAATTAATCGGAAAATTAAAGAATTCCCAGCCATCGGCCGTTAATTTTTCGATCTGCTGGTCGCTGGGCGCTGTGCCGGTCGCGCTTATCAGAAAGGCAATTTCAGAGGCCAGATTTGCGGCCATATGGCGCGTCACTGTGTCCCAGTGTCGCTCGTAAAAAATAAATACGGTAATGACCTGAACAAAGATCATCGGCACCAGAATAATCGATAGCATCCGGCCGAACAGGGTTTTGGGAAGGAATTCACGAAACTGCATCGAACGGCCTACACTTGTCTTGCCGATTGCACAATGTCAGTGCGCAACATCCAACCGCGGTTTCGCACAGTCTGCAAATAGACCGGATGGCGGGGGTTGGGTTCCAGCTTGCGGCGCAATCTGGCAACGGCAACATCAATTGACCGGCCTTCCATGCGCCCGTCCATACTATCTGATAAATCATCGCGCGACAGAACGGTGTTTGGGGCTTCAGCAAAGCTGCCGAGCAATTGCTGTTCGGCGGTTGTGATATGTAGCCGCGTTCCGGCTTTTGTCAGCAGGCCGGTCGATGTGCTAAAATGAAATGGACCAAAGGTGACGTTGCCATCATCCGGCTGCCGCTGATGCAAAGCATTGCGCTGCAGGATGCGTTTGATGCGCAGCACCAGTTCGCGGGGCTCAAAGGGTTTTGACATATAGTCATCAGCGCCGGCCTCTAGACCTTCAATGCGGCTTTCAGTTTCTGAGCGCGCCGTCAAGAATAAGGCTGGCACGGCGTTCTCTTTACGTAGATCGGTCAAAAACTCTAGCCCGGTCTCGCCCGGCATCATCACATCAACAACCAAAATATCAAAGGCCATGCCCTGCAAAATCGCCCGTGCTTGTTTGGCGCTACTGGCATCAGTGACCCGAAACCCACTTTCTTCAAGAAAGCGGCGCAATAGGATGCGCAGTCGTTCATCGTCATCAATGACCAGGATATGATGTTCCGACATGGGCGCCTTTCAACTGGGAATGGGCTATTCGTCTCTGGCAGGGCGACCCTGCTGGCTGATCTGGGTTATGGTATCTTGGTCCATCAGGCCCCGCAATACCTGTTGAAAACCACCGACGGCTTCGGCACCAGCCTCACGGTAAGCGGCGGCAAAGCGGCGCCCTTGCAAAGCGGTAAGGCGGGCCTCTAAAGTGCTTCCGGCATCGGTCAAATAGAGCAGCCGTTGGCGGCGGTCGCTGGTGCCTGACTTTTGCAAAACAAAGCCGTTTGTCATGAGCCCTGACAGCACCCGCGATAAGCTTTGTTTGGTGATATTCAAAATCCCCAACAGATCGCTGACAGTGATGCCCGGGTGCCGGCCAATAAAATAAATGGCGCGATGATGCGCCCGCCCCATATCCTGCTCAGCCAGAATAGAATCGACTTCGCCGGTAAAGTCACGATACGCAAAGAACATCATTTCGATGCCGCGGCGTAATTCTTCTTCACGCAGAAAAAGAGCCTTGCCAATTGGTTTTATGTCAGCCATGTTGACCAATAATAAATGTCAGTGATATATAGTTAACGTATTCCAAGAATAACATAAAATGGCCGAAATGGAACCATTCATTTGTCCAAAACTCGGCTAAAATCATGCGCTTAGGGAGCAAAGCATGGCATTGATTCCATTTGATGATCGTGATGGTAGCATTTGGCTTGATGGTGAAATCGTTGCGTGGCGTGATGCCAAGACGCACACCTTGAGCCATGGGTTGCATTATGCGAGCTTGGTGTTTGAGGGCGAGCGGGTCTATTCCGGGCGGATTTTCAAAGGTAGCGCCCATACAGCGCGGTTGCGCACATCTGCCAATATCCTTGATTTTAATGTACCAATTTCTGACGCAGATTTAGACGCCGCAAAGAAAGCCGTGATCGACGCCAATAATATTACCGATGGGTATGTTCGGGCATTTTGCTGGCGCGGGTCAGAGATGATGGCGATTTCAGCCCAACAAACCACCGCGCATTTGGCAATCGCGGCATGGGAATGGCCAAGTTATTTTGACCCGGAAACCAAAATGAAAGGGATTACGCTGGATATAGCCAAATGGCGCCGACCAGCCCCCGATTCAGCGCCGGTTCATGCCAAGGCGGCGGGCCTTTACATGATTTGCACATTGTCCAAGCACGAGGCCGAGCGACATGGCTTTCAAGATGCCTTAATGCTTGATTATCGTGGCTATGTAGCCGAGGCCACTGGCGCCAATGTGTTTTTCATCGACGCTGATGGGACGATTCATACGCCGATTGCCGATTGTTTTTTGAACGGTATCACCCGTCAAACGGTTATTGGCATGGCCGAGGCGATGCAAATTAAGGTTGTTCAGCGCCATATTAAGCCAGAGGAAATGGCTGATATGAAAGAGTGTTTTTTGACCGGCACGGCCGCTGAGGTGACGCCAGTATCGCGTGTTGGTGATTATCATTTTACGCCGTCTGACACTAGCCGCAAGCTTGTCGATGGCTATGAAAAATTAGTCCGGCAAGGCTAGGTTTTTGGCTCTTTCCAGACGGCGGCTTAATTTGATTACAGGTTAGCCGCCGGTGACTGGCGGAAAAAAGGCGATTTCGTCACCATCTTTGATCGTTGTCGCTAAATCACCATAGACGCGGTTTACCGCAACCCGAACCGCCTCGAGGTTTTCAAGCGCGGTTTTGTGACCTTTCGATTGTTTAGTGATATGGGGAATCAACGCGCCAACCGTGTCAACGCCGTCGGGCAGGGGCATATCTTCTGAGGATTGCCCGGTATGTTCCTTTAGCCATGCAAAATATAGAATTTTCATATCTGCCGCTCTAATCTCTTGTGCCCCAAAAAACCCATATGACGAGACCTCCTAGCGGATGCCCCATCGGCTAACCATCATCTAACAGGCCTGCGCGTCAATCAACCGTAAAAGTGTCGCGCCAGTGCAAGTCAAATATTATAACCGTCAGGGTTGGCTGACATGCTTTACCGCATTGATAAGATAGCCTGAACCGGTTTGCACAGTCAGCACAGCCGCGATCCAAAGCAAAATTAAGCCAATTTCGAGCGCAAAGGGAAAGCCGGGAAAGCCGGGCGCGCCCATCAAAAACCCAAGCGCTAAGATCTGTGCTGTTGTTTTCCATTTTGCCAAACGAGTGACCGGCGCAGAAATATTTTGCTTGGCCAAAAATTCACGCAAACCCGAAATTATAAATTCACGGATTAGAATGATCAAAGCGGGCACCAGAAACAGCCAGCCGCTGGTGGTCACACTGGCAAGCGCCAGCAAAACCGCGGCAATAAGCAATTTGTCGGCGATTGGGTCCAGCATTTCGCCCAAAGGTGACACAACATTCAAACGCCGCGCCATATAGCCATCAATATAATCAGTCACGCTGGCAATCGTGTAAAGCGCTAGCGCCAGTTGATAACCATAGCTCGGTTCATCAATCCAGATGAGCACGGCAATCAATGGCGTGATGGCAATGCGGATGATTGTCATCCAGTTTGGCAAAGCGTTAAGAGTGAACATCAGGCGGGCACAAGGCTCCTTGGGGCTGGTGGTTGGCGGTGCTCATTTGCATCATGCCTGTCAAGCTTTAGCATAAGCCGACTATTGCGCGCCACTATAGAACCAATCATAAATTTGTTGTGCAAATTTTTGTGAAATACCATCAACGGCCTGCAGGTCACTCAAACCAGCGGCGGCAACAGCGCGGGCCGAGCCAAAATGTGCCAATAATGCTTTTTTGCGCTTTGGGCCGATGCCCGGCACCGCATCAAGCGGGCTGGTAAATTCAGCCTTGGTGCGTTTGGTGCGGTGGCTGCCAATCGCATAGCGGTGTGACTCATCGCGCAGGCGCTGTAAAAAATGCATGGCAGCGCTGTCTGGCGGCAAGGTAAAGCTGGGCCGCCCACGGACATGGAACTGCTCTCGGCCGGCGTTTCGATCCGGGCCTTTTGAAATGGCCACAACCTGAAGATCCGATAACGACAATTCATCAAGCACCTCATGTACTGATGATAATTGGCCAAGGCCGCCGTCGATCAACAATAGATCGGGCCAATTGTCAGAAGCGCGATTTGGGTCTTCTTTCAGCACGCGGGAAAACCGCCGATAGATCATTTGCCGCATCATCGCAAAATCATCGCCGGTGTCGGTCGCAAATTTGCCTTCGTCTTTGATGTTGAAGCGCCGATACGCGGCCTTTTGAAACCCATCCGGCCCGGCCACCACCATGCCGCCAACCGCATGTTTGCCTTGAATGTGAGAGTTATCGTAAATTTCAATGCGCTGTGGTGTTGTATTGAGGGCAAGGGCTGTTGCCAATTCGCCAAGCAGGCGTTTTTGTGACGAGGCGTTGGCAAGATGCCGTGCCAACGCCTCTTCGGCATTTTGCCGGGCCATCGATGTAACTTTGCGGCGTGGCCCACGTTCCGGGCATTGCAAGCGTACCCGCCGTCCGGCGGCACGCGCCAGCGCCTCGGCAATCAATTCCCTATCCGCCGGGAATTGGCTGAGAAAAATATCAGCAGGCGGCTCTTTGTCCTCATAAAATTGCCCGATAAAGGCGGCAATAATATCTTCGGCCGGGGTGTCGGCAAGATGCGTTAGAAAATATGAACGATTGCCATAGTTAGACCCGCCACGAATGAAGAATATTTGGATGCAGCTGCGCTCGCCGCTGCGGGCGATGGCAATAATATCGGCGTCTTGTACATTTGGTATATTGATGTCCTGATCAGCCTGAATGCCGGTCAAGGCGCGGATGCGGTTGCGCCAAATCGCTGCGGACTCAAAATCCAGCGTGTCAGCCGCGGCATGCATCCGTTGGGCATATTCGCGCTGGATATCAGCCGAATCGCCCCTTAAAAACCGCCGCGCCTGTGACATTTGCTTGGCGTAATCTGCTTGGCTGACAAGACCAACGCAGGGCCCAGAACATCGTTTTATTTGATATTGGAGGCAGGGCCTTGTGCGGCTGCTAAAGACTGAGTCTGAGCAGGTGCGTAGCATAAAGGCGCGTGCCAGATCAGTGACCGTGCGATTGACCGACCCGGCGGAGGCAAACGGCCCGAAATAGTCGCCCTTGCGGTTTTTGCGTCCACGATGTTTGGTGAGCTGGCCAAATTCATGATCAGCGGTGAGCAAAATCTGTGGCAGGCTTTTATCATCACGAAGCAGGATATTGTAACGCGGCTGCATTTTTTTGATGAGGTTAGATTCAAGAAGCAACGCTTCAATCTCAGACTTAGTGACGATCACTTCGAGCTTTTCGGTCTCACTGACCATGCGCAAAATACGGTTCGATAAGCGATTGGGCTGGGTGTAATTGGTAACACGCCGTAAAAGATTGCGCGCCTTGCCAACATACAAAACCTGCCCCTTGCCGTTCATCATCCGGTATACGCCGGGCTGATTGGGTAGGGTTTTCAACTCCTCCTTCAGATATGCCGTGCCTCGGTCTAAGTTTGGTGGCAAATTCTGCACGATGTGCATCACTCCATAAGCTCATTTTAAAACTCTAATCTATGCGCTTTTCGCCAAAATGTCATGGCACAAGCGTTTTGGGCCGTCAGCAGGCAGGTGGATAAGGCGGCCGTTGCTAGCCGGACGCCAGAAGCGGCGGTGGGACGAAGCTGTTTGCTGAGGGATACTGATGGGTGTCGCAGATGGTAGAGGAAATCTGGGCGTGGATTTGGGTGCGAATCGGGGGCACGAGTCGGGGCAAATTCGGGTTAACATTTTGTCCCCGTTCCCTGTGGATAAATTTGTGGACAATCTCCCAAAATTTTTGATGCCCTACTGTTTTATCAGAGAAAATATCAATTTGCCTAATAATTAGGCATAAAAATAAAATTTAATAAAAACAAATAGATAAAATAATTCAAGGGACAAAATTCAGAAAAATGTCAGGTTTTGCCGCAAAAGCGCTGCGCATTATGTCATTTTTATTATCTTGTGCAAAACCAATGGCCGGTCTGCCGCTGTCTCCTACATGAAACGCCAGTGGCTGTTTGTTTCTGACTGGTGATTTGCGTCAATGCTGTACCTGCCATTGTGGTTTGGAGCGTTTAAAAGATGTTACCGTTTCCGGCGCCGCTTTTTGACTGGTGCGCCAGGTGTGCCAGCTGGAAACTGGCCATGGCGATCTGCAATTGATGTGGGAACGCCGGGGGCGGTCAGACCTAGTTCGGCGGCTTCCATGCGGCGGATCTCGTCTCGCAGGCGGGCGGCTTCTTCAAACTCAAGATTGGCAGCGGCCTCTTTCATGCTGGCTTCAAGGTCGCTGATCACTTTTTGGAAATTATTTCCAACCAGCCCGCCCGGCTTTGCACCAGCTTGCGGGGTTAGGTGGTCGCCGCGTTCATAAACCGAGTCGAGAACATCAGCAATGTCCTTGCGCACCGATTCTGGGGTGATGCCATGGGCCAGATTATAGGCCTCTTGCCGGGCGCGGCGACGGTTGGTTTCGTCAAGCGCATATTGCATGGAGTCGGTAATGCGGTCGCCGTAAAGTATGACCCGCCCGTCAATATTACGGGCGGCGCGGCCGATGGTTTGCACCAGCGATGTTTTGGAACGCAAAAAGCCTTCCTTGTCGGCGTCAAGAATGCCAACCAACGCGCATTCAGGAATGTCTAAGCCTTCACGCAATAAGTTAATGCCGATCAAAACATCGAAAACGCCCAAGCGCAGGTCACGCATAATCTCGATGCGTTCCAGCGTATCAATATCTGAATGCAGATAGCGTACCTTTAGCCCGGCTTCATACATATATTCGCTGAGGGCTTCGGCCATTTTTTTTGTCAAAGTTGTGATTAGCGCCCGTTGGCCTCGGCTAGCAACGGCGCGGCATTCGGCAATGATGTCGTCAACTTGTGTGGTGGTGGGCCGGACCTCACATTGCGGGTCGGTTAGGCCGGTTGGCCGGACCACCTGTTCACTAAACACCCCGCCGGTACGTTCGAGTTCCCACGGGCCAGGGGTGGCAGAGACATAAATCGTTTGCGGCCGAAAACCTTCCCACTCTTCGAATTTTAGCGGCCGGTTATCGAGGCATGAGGGCAACCGAAAGCCATGTTCAGACAAGGTCGATTTGCGGGCAAAGTCACCTTTATACATCGCCCCGAGTTGCGGCACAGTAACGTGACTTTCATCAATGATAAGCAAGGCGTTTTCAGGCAAATACTCAAATAATGTCGGGGGTGGTTCGCCCGGCCCGCGGCCAGAAAGATAGCGTGAATAATTTTCAATACCAGAACAGGCACCGGTGGCCTCAATCATTTCGACGTCAAATTGGGTGCGCTGTTCAATGCGCTGGGCTTCAAGCAGTTTATTGGCGGATGTAAAGTCAGCAATGCGGGTTTTCAGCTCTTGTTTGATTTGCTTGCAGGCCTGCTGCAGGGTCGGGCGCGGCGTGACATAATGCGAATTGGCAAAAACGGTGATCGAGTCCAATTTGCCGGTTTTTGCGCCAGTCAGCGGGTCAAATTCAAAAATGGCCTCGATTTCGTCACCAAAAAGGGAAATCCGCCAGGCGCGATCTTCGAGGTGGGCCGGAAAAATTTCCACTGAATCACCGCGCACCCGAAAGGCGCCGCGGATAAAATTGGTATCATTGCGCCGATAGTGAAGCTCGGTAAAGCTGCGCAGCAATTCTTGGCGCGGTGCATTATCACCCGCGGTCAGCTTTTGCGTCATCGTTGAATAGGTTTCAACTGATCCAATGCCATAAATGCAAGATACCGACGCAACAATGATCACATCATCACGCTCTAGCAGCGACCGCGTTGCTGAATGTCGCATCCGGTCTATTTGCTCGTTTATCGATGATTCCTTTTCGATATAGGTGTCCGATCGCGGCACATATGCTTCAGGCTGGTAATAGTCATAATAGGATACAAAATATTCAACGGCATTGTTCGGAAATAGCGACCGCATTTCGCCATAGAGTTGGGCTGCGAGTGTTTTGTTCGGTGCTAAAATTAACGCCGGGCGTTGGGATTTTTGAATGACATGCGCCGCGGTAAAGGTTTTGCCTGACCCGGTCACGCCTAACAGCACTTGATCGCGCTCACCATTTTTGATGCCGTCCACCAATTCAGCGATTGCCGTCGGCTGGTCGCCAGCCGGCTTAAATTCTGATTGCAAATCAAAATTGGCTGGGCCGCGGGGGCGGGTGATAATCAGATTGTCGGCTGCGTGAATGTCCATAGCATAGAACATAGGCGCTATCGGTGGCTGAGTGAAGAGCCTCACGCACAAATCCCTTGCCCTGATAAATGATGCGTCGCATAAACATGCACAGAGACGGCACAGTGCTATGAGGCATTTACTATGGGGCTAATATCAGATCGTTTGGCGCTTTTGCCACCATCGCCAACTGTGGCGATCACCGATATGGCGATGAATATGCGCCGCGAGGGGCGTGATGTGATTGGGCTTGGTGCGGGCGAGCCTGACTTTGATACGCCGCAACATATCAAGGATGCCGCCGTCGCCGCCATGCGTGACGGCAAAACCAAATATACCCAAGTCGATGGCATTCCCGAATTGAAAGACGCAATTTGCCGAAAATTTGCCCGTGAAAACGGCATTCAGTGTAGCGCTGATACGATCAGTGTTGGCACCGGCGGTAAACAGGTTTTGTTTAACGCCTTGATGGCCAGTTTGAACCCTGGCGATGAGGTGATCATTCCGGTGCCTTACTGGGTATCATTTGCCGGTATTGTGCAGCTTGTCGAGGCGGTGCCGGTGTTTCTTACGCCGGCCAGCGCGCGGCTGAAATTTACCGCAGACGAACTTGCCGCGGCTATATCGCCAAAAACTAAATGGTTGATCCTTAATAGCCCGTCTAATCCCGGTGGGGTGGGCTATGGCGCCGAAGATTTAACGGCCATTGCCGAAGTGTTGCGCCAGCACCCGCATGTGCATGTGATTAGTGACGATATCTACGAACATTTGACCTATGATGATTTTACCTTTGCCACCTTGGCCAGTGTTGCGCCGGACCTCCAAGATCGCATTCTGACCTTGAATGGGGTGTCAAAATCTTATTGCATGACTGGCTGGCGGATCGGCTATTGCACGGCGCCACCAGCCTTGGTTAAGGCGATGGCAAAGGTGCAGTCACAATCAACATCAAGTCCTAACAGCATGGCGCAATGGGCGGCGATCGCTGCGCTTGATGGTCCGATTGATTTTATCGCGAATAACCGCCGCGCTTTTGCGCTACGTCGTCAGCTTGTCTGTGATGCATTAAATGCGATTGACGGCATTGACTGTGCGCAACCGGATGGGGCGTTTTATGTCTATCCGTCCATTGCCGGGCTCATTGGGAAAACCCGGCCCGATGGTCAGGTTATTGCTAGCGATGCAGATTTTGTCAGCTATATTTTGGAAGCGGGTGAGGTGGCGGTGGTCCCCGGCGTTGCGTTTGGGTTGTCACCTTATTTTCGGATTTCCTATGCAGCGGCAGATACGGTATTGGCTGAGGCGATGGACCGCATTGCCCGGGTGGTTGCAACCCTTAAATAATCCGGCGCGTGTGGGCTGCCCTATAAATGCCATATTAATCGGCTAGACTCTCCCAAACTGCGACATTCGTTGGACTCAACTATTTATCGGAGGCCCCGTATCATGCATGTTACCTTGCGCCCAAAATGGGCAGTGCCGGAAACGGCTGTTACCCCTGAAGATATCTACCTTAATCGCCGCCAATGGTTAAAAGCCGCCGGTTTTGCTGGGGCTGGCGTGGCAAGCGCGTTGCTGAGCAGCAGCCTTGCTGGCCGCGCATGGGCGGCCATCGGACCCTACCCGGCACAGCGCAATGATCGCTATCATGCTGATCGGGATATGACCCCAGAAGACGAGGCGACAACCTATACGAATTTCTATGAATTTGGGTCATCGAAAAATATCTGGCGGCGCGCCCAAAAACTAGTAACTGATCCATGGTCAATTACCATTGACGGTCTTGTTGAATCAGACATCACCATTGATGCCGAAGATTTGGTGCGCCAAATCGGCGGGCTGGAAGAGCGCATCTACCGGCACCGCTGTGTTGAGGCGTGGGCGATGACGGTGCCGTGGAGCGGTGTTGCGCTGGCTAAACTGGTAGATTTTGCGCGCCCGTTGGCTACGGCAAAATATTTGCGGATGGAAACATTTTTAGACCCATCTGTTGCACCTGGTCAAAAACAGAACTGGTATCCGTGGCCTTATGTTGAGGGGCTGACCCTTGATGAGGCCACCAACGAGATGGCGTTTTTGGCAACCGGTATTTATGGCAAACCCATGCCAGCGCAAAATGGTGCGCCGTTGCGCCTTGTGGCGCCGTGGAAATATGGGTTTAAATCCGTAAAGTCGATTGCGCGGTTTACCTTTACTGACACCCAGCCGGTTTCCTTCTGGGAACAGCTTAACAAAAATGAATATGGGTTTTGGGCGAATGTAAACCCAGATGTGCCGCACCCGCGCTGGTCACAATCAAGTGAACGCCTTCTTGGCTCTGGTGACCGGGTGCCGACACGGCTGTTTAATGGCTATGCAGAACAGGTGGCCCATCTTTATGACGGCATGTTCCCGAATGACGGGCGTAAACTATTTCACTAAATATGTGTGATCATGCTGGCTGGGTGGTGGTTATCGAGGTTGCTGGGCCTTGATGCGGCCCAAAACATAAATTCAAAACGACAGCAGTGCCGTCACTTGCTGGCAAATGGCGGCGTTTTCATCAAGCCGTGGAAACTTGGTTTTGGGGATGCTTCGCGCCAGTGTGACGGTATGGCCGGTGCTGCGCATCACCTCATGAAAAGCCGCAATGCGCCCAGTTTCTGTGGTCCATGAGGCAATCATCACAGGCAGGCCGGTGCTGGCAGCCTCGCTGACCATATTAACCGAGTCAGCTGTCACAATCACTGCCTCGACAATCCCCAAAACGCCGGGATAGGGGTTTTGGGTGTCTGGGCCGTCTGTCAAACAGATGCTGTTTTTCACAGAATTTTGTATACGCCCCAAGAGATCGGGTGGGCAGCGCCGCGACGGTACCAACAACAAGCTGGCGCCGGTTGCTGTGGCGAAGCCTTCAAGCTGCATACACATGTTTTCAGCCATCTTAGGCGCTATTTTATAGCGCTTATTATCACCACCAAGCAGAACGGCGACGCGCGGCGGCGATATGGTTTGTAAATGCGGTGGCAGCGCGGTGGCGGCTTTAGTGATCACCGCTTTTGTCAGTCGGTTTAACGCCGCCTTGGTCACAATAACATTGGGCCCGCGCGCCGGGTCGTGTTGCGGCACGATAAGCACATCAAACAGCGCTGGGTTCAGCCGGGGATCCTGGATATGGATCGTCTTAATGCTCTTGCCTAGAGCGGCCGCACGCCTTTTCAGGGCGATTGAAACGCCAGCCATGCGACGACCGCAGGTGATTAAAATATCCGGAAAAATTACCGCACCATTTTCGGTGGGCAAGGGGGCGCTATCGACTGTAGTCAAGGGCAAATTCGGCATCCACTGGGCAAGATGCGGTAGATGACGCAGCACCGGGTGCGGTGTGATGACGCTATCACGAAAGCGTGATGACTGGTCCCACCGCATAGTAGCGGCGAGAGCCAGCGATTGCATCCGCATGCCGGCGGTGCCATCACTCAGCACCCATACAGATGTGTCGGACCTGTTCAGAATTGCCTCCGATTTGCCACCATTTTACCCTCTGCGTGCGCGCGCATAACTTATGCAATTGCTCGATCGCTGCTCGGATAGCAACATGCGCCGCGCTATTGGGTACGCCAGCTGGCCAAAAATGTCGATAATAATTGGAATAAAATAAAGTATTTTGCGAAACAATCTTACGCAATTATCTTGCGCGCCATGTGTCCGGCGGGCTATGATCTCGCCGGAACAGGTGCTGTCTCGGCATCTGATCGCGGCTCCATGACACTAACAGGTTTTTATGCCAGGCAAACTCAAACTCGATGATGTTGATCGCCAGATTTTGCGAGATTTGCAAGATGATGGACGTATGACCAATGTAGAATTGGCCAAGCGGTCGGGCATTTCTGCGCCGCCATGCCTGCGCCGTGTGCGTGTTCTGGAAGAGGCTGGTGTGGTGCGCGGTTATCATGCCGATTTAGACCCAGAGGCGCTTGGCTATAATGTTCACGTGTTTGCCTTTGTCGGGCTAACCAGTCAAGCCGAAGTTGATTTGCAAGCCTTTGAAGACATGGTAGCAGAATGGCCACAGGTGCGCGAGTGTCATATGCTGATGGGCGAAACAGATTTTCTATTGAAAGTTGTGGCGCATGATTGGGATGATTTTCAAAAATTCCTGACAACCAAATTAACGCCTGCCAGAAATGTTAGCCATGTGAAGACCGCTCTGGCCATACGGTCGGCCAAGCAGCTTGCGGGCGTGCCGGTAGATGGCGACGCGCCTAGCGACTGACCTTGCTGATATCAAACAGTTCGATTGAAATTACTTCATAGGATTTGGTGCCGCCCGGGGTTTGCACTTCGGCCGACTCCCCGATGCTTTTGCCAATCACCGAACGGGCTATGGGCGACGATGTTGAAATCATGCCTTTTGAAATATCAGCCTCATACGGGCCAACAATATGATAGAGGGACTCTTCGTCGGTTTCCTCATCGGCTAGGCCAACGGTGGTGCCAAATGTGACCTTGTCGCCGCTGAGTTTGCTGGCATCAATAACTTCGGCGCGGCTAGTTACATCTTCAAGCTCAGAAATGCGCCCTTCAATAAATGACTGTTTTTCGCGGGCTGCATGATATTCGGCATTTTCCGATAGGTCCCCATGCTCACGCGCTACCGCGATGGCATTAATAACAGCTTGCCTTTCGGTGCCCTTCAAATGCGCAAGTTCATTTTTGATAACCTCAAGGCCTGGGGCGGTGAATGGGATTTTTTCCATAATACATCTAGTCCGTTTTGGAATGCATCAGCGAATGCATGATTAACAGCTGTGACCCTAACGTCTATCAACCAACATCTGCAAGATAATCTTGCAACGTGCGCACACCAAGTTGGCCAGCGCGCAGGGCACGAATTGCCAGAGCGGCAGCACGGCTTCCTGACACGGTTGTGTAATAAGGAACCTTATTGGTCAAAGCAGTATGGCGCAGCGAGAATGAATCTTTGATGGCGCCAGCCCCTTTAGCGGTATTGAAAACCAACTGAACGTCGCCAGATAACATCGCGTCAACCGCGTGGGGGCGGCCTTCCATAACCTTGTTGATGCGTGTGGCCGGAACGCCCGCTGCTTGCAGTGCCGCCGTGGTGCCGCCAGTTGCCAAAATGCTGAAGCCGTCTTCAACTAGGCTGCGGCAAATTTCAACAAAAGCGGGTTTGTCTTCGTCTTTAACCGAAATAAAGACCGTGCCAGAAAGTGGTAATTCGGTGCCTGCACCAAGCTGGCTTTTGGCAAAGGCCCGGCCGAAATCTGTATCGATGCCCATGACCTCACCAGTGGATTTCATTTCCGGGCCCAAAAACACGTCAACGCCGGGGAATCTGGCGAACGGAAATACGGCTTCTTTTACCGCCACATGCGGCAAGCTGCGTTCGGTAAGGTTAAAGCTGGCCAGTTTTTCACCCGCCATAACCCGAGATGCAATTTTGGCAAGCGGCACGCCAGTGGTTTTGGCAACAAAAGGCACCGTCCGGCTACCGCGCGGGTTCACTTCCAACAAGTAGATTTGATTTTCCCGGATGGCAAATTGGATATTCATTAACCCAACAACATTTAACGCATATGCCAAATCTCTGGTTTGTTGTTTGAGTTGCGCCAGAATTTCATCGGATAAATTTTGCGGTGGCAGCGAACAGGCAGAATCGCCGGAATGAATGCCGGCTTCCTCGATATGTTCCATGATGCCCCCAATATAGACATCAGTGCCGTCACAAAGCGCGTCAACATCGACCTCTACGGCGTTGTTCAGGAACCGGTCAATCAACACCGGATTTTTGCCAGATACAACCACAGCATCGCGCATGTAGCGCTCTAAATCTTCCATTTGATGGACCACTTCCATGGCGCGCCCGCCCAAAACATAGGATGGACGTATGACCACCGGAAGACCAATGCGATTGACAATATCGCGGGCTTCATCAGCCGAATGGGCAATGCCATTTTCAGGCTGCAGCAGATCCAGCTTTTTTAACAATTGCTGGAACCGTTCACGGTCTTCGGCAAGATCAATGGCGTCTGGGCTAGTGCCAAGAATTGGGATGCCTTCGGCTTCTAACGCGGCAGCGATTTTCAGCGGGGTTTGGCCGCCAAGCTGAACAATCACACCGCGTAGGTCGCCATTTTCAGATTCACGCTTGATGATCGAAATGACATCTTCATCGGTCAGAGGCTCAAAATACAGCCGGTCAGATGTGTCGTAATCGGTGGACACTGTTTCTGGGTTGCAATTGATCATGATAGTTTCGAAACCAACTTCGGACAGCGCATAGCAGGCATGAACACAACAATAGTCAAATTCAATACCTTGGCCGATGCGGTTTGGCCCGCCGCCCAGAATCACCACTTTTTTGCGGTCGCTTGGGTCGGCCTCGCACTCGGGCTGCGCGGTCATCTCATAGGTTGAGTACATGTAGGCTGTATCCGATGCAAATTCAGCAGCGCATGTGTCAATGCGTTTATAGACCGGCAGCACACCAGCTGCCATGCGGCGCGCCCTGACATCGGTATCTTCAAGCTGTGCCAATTCGGCGAGACGGGCATCGGAAAAGCCCATAGATTTTAGATAGCGAAGGGCGCATGCATCATCTGGCAAACCATCTTTAGCAACCATGTTTTCGGCATCAATAATGCATTGGATTCGCTCTAAAAACCAACTGTCCCAGCCGGTCACTGCCTGCACGTCGCTAATAGTCATGCCGCCCCGCAGCGCCGTGGCAATGCGCAGCACGCGATTTGGCACCAATTTACCAAGCCAGCCGCGAGTCTGATCCTCGCCTGATGTGGCATCAGACACCGGGGTAGGCACAGAATTCAGGCCGCTGAGACCAATTTCCATAGAGCGCAGCGCTTTTTGCAGACTTTCCTCGAATGATCTGCCCACCGCCATGGCTTCGCCAACCGATTTCATCGAGGTTGATAAAACGGCATCAGCACCTGAAAATTTTTCAAAAGTGAAGCGCGGAATTTTTGTAACAACATAATCAATGGTTGGTTCAAAACTCGCCGGTGTTACGCCAGTGATGTCATTGATGAGTTCATCCAAGCGATAGCCGACAGCCAGTTGTGCGGCGATCTTGGCAATCGGAAACCCGGTTGCTTTTGATGCCAGCGCAGATGACCGGCTGACCCGGGGGTTCATCTCGATAACCAAAATCCGGCCAGAGTTCGGGCATACGGCAAATTGCACATTTGAGCCGCCGGTATCAACGCCAATTTCCCGCAAAACAGCCAATGAGGCATCGCGCAGAGCCTGATATTCTTTGTCGGTCAGCGTTAATGCTGGTGCTACCGTCATCGAGTCGCCGGTATGCACGCCCATAGGGTCAATATTTTCAATCGAACAGATGATGATGCAGTTGTCAGCAGTGTCGCGGACAACTTCCATTTCAAATTCTTTCCAGCCTAAAAGGGATTCTTCGATCAACACTTCAGACACTGGCGACAAGCGCAAGCCATTGCCAACAATGGTTTCGAATTCTGCCTTGTTATAGGCGATGCCGCCGCCTTCACCGCCAAGCGTAAATGACGGGCGAATGATAGCGGGAAGACCAACAAAATCTAACGCATCAAGAGCGTCTTGATAGTTGTTAACGGTGCGGGCCCGGGCACATTCCAGCCCGATGCGGTCCATGGCTAGGCGAAACAATTCGCGGTCTTCTGCCATTTCAATTGACTCGGTGCGTGCGCCGATCATTTCAACGCCGTATTTTTCCAATGTCCCGTCTTTGTACAGCGACAGGGCCGTATTCAGCGCGGTTTGTCCGCCCATGGTTGGCAACAATGCATCCGGGCGTTCTGCGGCGATGATTTTTGCAACAGTGGCCGGCGTGATGGGTTCGATATAGGTGGCGTCAGCCATCTCCGGGTCGGTCATAATCGTTGCCGGATTCGAATTGACCAAAATCACCCGATAGCCGTCAGCTTTGAGCGCTTTACAAGCTTGCGCCCCGGAATAATCAAATTCACAGGCTTGGCCAATGATGATAGGGCCAGCCCCAATGATCAGGATAGATTTTATGTCATTGCGGCGTGGCATATTAGGCTCTCGCTGTTTCCATCAATTGGGTGAACCGTTCAAACAAATAGCGTGAATCATGTGGTCCGGGTGATGATTCGGGGTGGTATTGAACACAAAAGGCGGGCTTGCTCTTATGCCGCAGCCCTTCGATTGACTGGTCAAAAAGTGAAATATGTGTGACTTCAAGGTCGTTTGGCAAACTGTCAGGATCTACGGCAAAGCCATGATTCTGGCTGGTGATTTCAATTTTGCCAGTCTGTAAATCTCTAACCGGGTGATTGGCGCCGCGATGACCGCGTGCCATCTTATGCGTCTTTGCGCCAAGCGCCAGCGCCATCAATTGGTGGCCGATACAAATCCCAAATACTGGAATGTTGGTGTCGATCAATTTAGCAATCTCGGCGCCGGCATAGGCGGCTGTGGCCGCCGGGTCGCCGGGCCCGTTTGACAAGAACACACCATCCGGCTGCATCGCCATGATAGCCTCGGCGCTGGTTTCGGCAGGCACCACAGTGACTGCGCAACCTGCATCTTGTAGGCAGCGCAAGATATTGTGTTTGCAACCAAAATCCATCGCCACAACTTTAAATTTTTTATCTGCGGTGCGGTGTGATGTGGTTTGGTAGTCCCAGCTGCCCTGATCCCAAGTGACCATGCTAGGTGCGGTTACGCTGCGGGCAAGATCCATGTTTTTGAGCCCGGGCCACGCCGTGGCTAAGGCGCGCAGGGCATCGATATCAATATTGCCGTCCGGCGCGTGGCACAAGGCACCGCGCGGCGCGCCAAGATCGCGAATGCGCCGTGTTAAAGCCCGCGTGTCAATGCCGCTGATGCCGGGCAGATTATGCGTCTCTAACCAGTGGCAGAGATCATCTTCAGCCCGCCAGCTGGCTGGATTGGTTACCGGTTGACGCACAATCATACCGAGCGCCGCTGGTGAGGTTGTTTCCAAGTCTTTGTTGTTGACGCCGACATTGCCAATATGCGGAAAGGTGAAGGTGATAATTTGCCCTGCATAGGACGGATCGGTCATAATTTCCTGATAGCCAGTCATTGATGTGTTAAAACACACCTCGCCAACATTGGTGGTGGTGGCGCCGAAACCAAACCCACGATAGACGGTGCCGTCTTCAAGAACGAGAACAGCTGTCGGGTTGTCCCGATTGGCGCGCAGCGCAGCAAAATCGTGGCCAGAGAAAGTTTTCTGCCCCATTTCAACCCATATCCTGTTATTAAGAAAATTAGCGGCCAAAACTGTTTGGCAAACGGCTGTGTACATAGCTGACCACTCTCAAATGGTCAAGCATTTGCAGCCAAGACTGATAGGCATGACTTGCAGCCAAGACTTGCAGGATTGTCTGGAGTGGCGTAAAAGCCCGAGCGCACGAACGTAAATGACGTGCGGATTGTCACAAAAAGGATGTGTCTAAAATGCGCGAAAATATAGCAAATGCCTTCAAAGAGGCTTTAAAGGCAAAAGACCAAGTGGCTTTGTCAACGATGCGTTTGATCATGGCCGCCTTAAAGGACCGCGATATCGCTGCACGCGGTAATGATAATCCAGATGGTATTTCCGACGATGAAATTTTGAGCATGCTGCAAACCATGATCAAACAGCGCGGCGAATCGGCAAAAATGTATCGCGATGGTGATCGCCCCGAATTGGCGGCAAGTGAAGAAGCCGAAATCGAAATCATTAAAAAATTTCTACCCGTGCAATTGAACCCGCAAGAAATGCAAGAGGCTATAGCAGCGGCTATCGCCGGCACCGGCGCGGCTTCAATAAAAGATATGGGGCAGGTTATGGCCTATTTGAAATCGCATTTTGCCGGGCAAATGGATTTTTCGTCTGCCAGCCAAGATGTTAAGGCCGCCCTTATGAGCAAAGCCTAGGTCTAAACTAGATTTTGCGTATCGGCCAATTTTTGGATATTGCTGGTGTTGCGGCTTTATCTGGTCGCTTGCGGGGTCTGGTTTTTAACTGGTTTCTCTTTGCCGCCAAATTATGATAGGTTTTCGATCTGTCTCTGGGCGCCACAGGGCGCCTGGCCACACCCATTCCGACGGGAGCTTTGGCTATGGCGGTGCCGCCAGAATTTATTGAAGATTTACGCCAACGTATTCCGCTTTCAGACGTTGTTGGACGCCGCGTTAAGTTGGTGCGCAAAGGCCGTCGGTTTAGTGGACTCTGCCCGTTCCATTCAGAAAAAACCCCGTCATTTTCAGTCGTTGATGACGACGGATTTTATCATTGTTTTGGGTGCGGGGTGCATGGTGACGCCATTTCTTTTCTGCGCGAAATGGATGGGCTTGATTTTATGGAAGCTGTCGAGCGTCTTGCCGATATGGCTGGGCTGGCCATGCCCAAATCGTCACATGTTGACCCGGCAGTCACCCGGCAACGTAAAGCGGCCTTGGATATTTTAGAAGAAACCACATTATTTTTTGAAGCGGCGCTGCGCCATGAAGAGGGGCGGGGGGCAGCGCATTACTTAAAACAGCGCGGCCTTGATGCCGCGACTGTTAAAAACTTCCGGCTTGGCTATGCGCCAAAAGCCGGTTTGCGGGCGGCGCTGACACAAAAAGGGTTTTCTGACGAAGATATGCTGGTTGCCGGTGTGCTGCGCCGATCAGACCGCGATAACAGCCTATATGACTATTTTCGTGACCGGGTGATGTTTCCGATTGAAAACAGGCAAGGCAAAGTCATCGCCTTTGGGGCGCGGGCCTTGGGTGATGCACAGCCAAAATATCTCAATTCAGGCGAGGGGCCAACCTTTTCGAAAAAGGCTGTTTTATATGGCTGGGTGCAGGCGCGTGACGTGGTGCGGCGCAATTTGCCGCTTGTTGTGGTTGAAGGCTATATGGATGTTATTGCTGTGCAACGCAGCGGTGTTGCCGCGGCGGTGGCGCCCCTCGGAACAGCGCTTACCCCAGAACAAATTGCGCTGTTGTGGAAACTGCATGATGAACCAATTTTATGTTTTGATGGTGATGCTGCTGGCCAGCGCGCGCAGCTGCGTGCGCTTGAGCGTATTCTGCCAGTTTTAGAACCTGGCCGATCGGCGCGGCTCGCGCTGCTGCCAGCAGGCAAAGACCCGGATGATGTGCTTGGCGAAGCCGGCCCGGATGGGTTACGCAAAATTATCGCAACGGCACGCGCGCTTGTTGACAGTATGTGGGCCTCTATTGGCGCTGACTTTGATTTGCAGCAGCCTGAGTCACGCGCCCAGTTTTGGCAGGTGGTGCGCTCTATGGTGCGCAGCATCGGCAATAATCAGGTGCGCGGCGCCTATGGTGACGAAATAGAAAGCCGAATCGCGGCCATGCGATCGCAAACACGCGGTAAAACCGGGCGTGCAATGCCCGGTCGCACGGTGCGGCCACAAACTGGCTTGATGCACCGGCACCGCGCTATTTTGGCGTTGGTTTTGGCGCATCCTGCCTTGGTTCCTGCCAATTTTGAGGCTTTGTCGATGCTCGAATCATCTGATCAACAGCTCACGCAACTCAAAAAAGCATTAATTGATGCTGTTATCCGTGATCCAGATCTTGACGCGGCGGCGTTAAACTATCATTTACAAGGTTCGAATTTAGGCGCGGTGGTAGAGGATTTGACGGGGGATGACATGAAGTCCAGATTACCATTCGATCCCCACACACTCTCGCCCGACCGGGCCGTCGCGCATTTGGAAGAGCTTCTGGGGCTTGTTGATGGTAAATCAGGCCTGTTTTCACGGGCGCATGCGCCAAGATAATGATGCCGAGATAATGATAATGAGATGACAGGGCTGTGGCTGTAGCGCTTGAAAGTGACGCGCGGATAAAAATTTTTCGCAACAAAAGCATTCTGTAGCAACACAAAATCAGGGTTTATGTCGCCAGCACCCACAGTAACATGATGCGGTGTGATGATAGACATTTGAACAGGGGTACGAATAAACAGATGGCAACCAAAGCAAAAAAACAAGCCGAGACCGATCAAAACACCCAAGATGCAAATGAAGCTGCCAGCCTTGACGCTGCCCAGCAAACCATCAAAGCGCTGTTGAAGTTAGGTAAAGACCGCGGCTTTGTCACGCATGATGAATTAAATGCGGCCCTGCCAGCCGAGGAATACACCTCTGAACAAATTGATGATGTGATGTCGACACTCAATGAAATGGGTGTGTCTGTTGTTGACAGCGCAGAAAGTGACGATGATGCAGATGATGCCGAGGATGGCGCCGAAGACGGCCGCGCCTCGGGCAATTTGTCAGATAGCGATGTGTCTGGCACCGATGATCCGGTGCGGATGTATTTGCGCGAAATGGGCAGTGTTGAGCTGTTGTCGCGTGAAGGTGAAATCGCTATTGCCAAACGCATTGAGGCTGGCCGTGAAATGATGATTGGCGGCATTTGCGAGTCGCCCTTGACCATTCGCGCGCTAATGCATTGGCGTGACCAGATTGCTGATGGTGTGGTGCCGCTACGCGATATCATCGATCTTGAAGCCACCTATGCCAAGCTCAAAGGCAATCCGCTCATCGACCAGAACACCCTGACGGGCCTTGATGACGAAATTCCCGATGATGATCTTGAAGATGACGAAGACGAAGGGGACGAAGACGATGAGGATGATGAAGATTATGATGTGAGCGGTGACAGCGACACCGATACCTCGACCCGTGACGCGCATAATGACAATGACGAAAATGATGATTTGAATTTGTCTCTGGCGGCGCTGGAAGACGCCGTTCGTGATGAAATGATTGCGCTGTTTGATGAGATAGGTAGCGTGTTCGCAGACTTTGTCAAAGGCCAAGACCGGCGTCTGGCGCGTATGGCTAAAGACCAACCGTTAGTTGCAAAAAGCGAAGACGCGCATTTGACCATCAAAATCAAGCTATGCGAATTGATGGAAGGTGTGATTTTTAACACTAACCGTATCGAAGCGTTAAGCGAACAGCTGTTTACCTTAAACCGGCACGTTACCGGTATTGAGGGGCGTTTGATGCGTATCGCCACTGATAGCGGCATTCCACGGGCGCAAGTGCTAGAGGCCTGGACCGGGCGCGAAGTTAATGATGACTGGCCGGGGGCTGGCTTTAACACCAAAGCATGGCAGAAGCTGCACAATGTGCATGCGGCTGAGCTTGATGAATTGCGCGATAAAATTAAGCTCGTGGTTGATGATGTCGGGCTGGCCGTCCCTGAATTTAGAGAAGTTATTCAAACCATACAGCGTGGCCAGCGCGAAGCCGCCCGTGCCAAAAAGGAAATGGTCGAAGCCAATTTGCGTTTGGTGATTTCGATTGCCAAGAAATACACCAATCGTGGTTTGCAATTCCTTGATCTGATTCAAGAGGGCAATATCGGCTTGATGAAAGCCGTCGACAAATTCGAATATCGTCGCGGCTATAAATTCTCGACTTATGCGACCTGGTGGATCAGGCAGGCTATTACCCGGTCAATCGCGGATCAGGCCCGCACCATTCGTATTCCGGTGCATATGATCGAGACCATTAATAAGCTGGTCCGGACATCGCGCCAAATGCTTCATGAAATTGGCCGTGAACCAACCCCGGAAGAACTTGCCGAAAAGCTGAGCATGCCCATCGATAAGGTGCGTAAGGTTCTTAAAATTGCCAAAGAGCCGATCAGTCTGGAAACCCCGATTGGTGATGAGGAAGATAGCCATCTTGGTGACTTCATCGAAGATAAAAACGCGGTGCAGCCTCTTGATGCGGCCATCCATGCGAATTTACGTGAAACCACAACTAGGGTTTTAGCCAGCCTGACCGCGCGTGAAGAGCGGGTGTTGCGTATGCGGTTTGGCATTGGTATGAATACTGACCATACGCTGGAAGAAGTTGGCCAGCAATTTAGCGTAACGCGTGAACGTATTCGGCAGATTGAGGCGAAAGCCCTGCGCAAGCTGAAACATCCATCGCGGTCGCGCAAATTGCGCAGCTTCCTCGAAAATTAACTTTTGCTGTGCCGGCGGCCTTGTATCACGCATGTGATGCGCAAGGCTGGCGGTGTAGGTAAGGTGGGGCCTGTAGTTCAATTGGTTAGAACCCACGGCTCATAACCGTGTTGTTGCAGGTTCGAGTCCTGCCGGGCCCACCATCCTTCGCATTGCTTGACAGTAAAAGGCCGCATTAGGCGTATTATCAATGCGGCGAAGGTGTCAAGAAAGGTCAAAAACCAGCCCCATTCGCATAAAAAAGGCCCAGAAACCAAAGGTTTCCGGACGCCTGAGAAAAACTGCACCCTCAGGCTAAACCCGTTAACTTTTTGGCGTCAACAGAAAAAGTGATTTTTCTGAACCGGGCCGTTTTGCCAAAATCGGGCGTTTTTGAATACATCGCTATGTGCGACTTTTTCCGGGTTCAGCCGAATCAGATTGATTCATGTTGGGCGATTTTCAGCTGCGGTAAGTTTCCGCTGGCACCTATAAACCGTTTCGGCCTGATGTATTTCAAACACCGGCTTCGACCAGCCGAGAGGGATGTTGCCGGGTAACAGCTGATGGCTGTTTCGGCACCGTGCCAGAAAAAGCTGCCGCCAATGGTCGAGGCCAGTGGCAGTGGTCACTGATATGGGCTTGGACGGTATGAACGGGGTGATCGGCGCGACCGGCGCCTGATCCACTGGTCTTATGGCCAACGCATGGATGCGGCGCGTCAAAGGCGGATTCGGGCTATGCTGGCGACTGAGCTGGCCAGAGGCACTGAGGTCACGCTGATTGACGCTGACCCACGCCAGCCACTCACTGTCTCTGGCGGCGCGTTCATTTTCAATATGCTCATCAATTTGCGCCGCGATACGCGTATCAATGCGTGACTCGTCAATGTTATGCTCGAGATTGTCCAATGCGGCAGCAAGGGTTTGGTTTATGGTGTGCATATCACCAAAACTTTTCCATGTTCGCCAGCGCGATTGGTCGCTATGCCAGGTACGCTTCCAGAATTCCCGTGGGGATGTATCTGCAACCAGCATCTGCCAGGCGGTGTCATCGCTGCGCCGGGTAATGACCACGCCGTTGCCATCTACCGGTGCTGGTGTGTGCTGGCTGCTGCTGTCAAAAAACCCATCGCCGTTAGGGGCAATGTTAAGATCGGTTATAATAGGAAGATCGTTTGCTGTCATTTTTGGTCCTTTGTGAAAACGAAAAGGACCGGGACAGTGGAAGCAAAGGGGAAAAAAAGTCAAGAACAAAAAGTGAACAATTTAAGAAATCGCAAAATGTGACTGAGTATTTTCAGCATAGCGGAGTTGTTCATTGCCAAACCGGCAAAAGATGGATTCAAATTGGCCATGCTCATCCCGATGATCGCTGCCATGCTCTATGCGCTGGCGGCAATCGTTACGCGTGGTAAATGCATGGGGGTAAAGCCGGTGGTTCTAGCCACTTCTCTCATTATATGACTGCCGCTAACCGGTTTGCTGGTTACCATGGTCTTGGCGCATATTCGGCCTGTTGTTGACGGGCTTGCTGACTATCCGTTCCTGCTTGGTCCTTGGGGTGAACTGGGGTCGCGCATCGTACCCTCACACCTTGACCCTGATTCTCATAAAATAGTGGGCACGCCTAAAGTAGTATGGTGAAGGAAATGGTGCGGTAGGGAGTTTTTGGTCAATTGGCTGGATTCTGGGTTAAATCTGCGAATTACAGCCGATTAATTTCATAATGTGAAATATAATATTATATTGTGAAAAAAAACGCTTGAAAATTTTGTAAGTTGCGGCCAACGTTTGTGTAGGAAAATTTTAAAGGCGGCGATTAAGCGCGATATGTTAGGCACTGCAGACAACGATGTTCGGCCAGAAACGGCGACGCGCGGCGATTTTGATAAATCATCGCCTGGCAAGACGATTCAGTCTGTGGACCGGGCCTTTCAATTGCTCGAAGTGATTGCCGGGGCAAGAGACGGGATGTCGTTGTCATCGGTATCGCATCAGGTTGGTTTGAATGTGTCTACCTGCCACCATCTTATCGCGACCCTTACCAAGCGTGGATATCTCTCGCATCTTGGCCGGACCCGCGGATATGCGCTCGGCCCAAAGCTTAATGAACTGGTAGAACTGTCGGAAAGCGAAGCTGATCCGGCGGTTCTTCTAGAAGACGATCTGCGGGCGTTTGGGGCGCGGCTGGGACATGGTGTGCAGCTGGCGGTGCTTAGTGATACGTCTTTGCTAACCAAGCGAAGCTTTCCTGCCAAGGGCGATGCCGTCACCGAGCCAAGCGAGGTCGAAAAGATGACAGCGTTGCATGCAACGGCGACTGGCAAAGCGATTTTGGCATGGATCCCCGATTCCGAGTTAGTTCGTGTGATTTCGGCTAACGGGCTAAAGTCCTACACCTCACGAAGCATCACAACGCTGTCTGGGCTGGTCGAAGAATTGCGGCTGGTGCGTCGCCTGAAATATGCCGTTGATGACGAAGAGTTTCGTGATGGCGTGTTTTGTATTGGTGCCGCGATCCGTGACGGAGCGGGCGCTGTTATTGCGTCATTTTCAACAACCGTCGCCGCTGACCGAGCCACCGAAGACTATCGGCAGTATCTTGCCAATGAAGTCATCGATGCGGCCAAAATCTTTTCTAGCAACCTGCGCAGCATTAAAACCTAGCGCAAAACTAAACTATGGAGTTTGACACATGTCTATGCCGAAAAATGTAACCGTTAGCGACACGCACCCAGTTCCAGAAAAAATGAAAGCCTGGGTTTTGGGTAACCCTGGTGAATTGACACTTGCCGACAAACCGGTTCCGGTTCCAAGCCGGGCCGAGGTTCTTGTTCGTATTGACGCGGTGGCAATTTGTGCAACCGATCTGGAAATCATTTATCACGGCCCGCCAGCCCAAATTCATGGTGGTGATCCGTTCAATAAAAATTTCACACCGGGGCACGAATATATGGGTACCGTAGTGGCGCTTGGTCCGGGTGTTGATGAATATAAAATTGGTGAACGTGTCACAGTTGAAATTCATGCCGGCTGTGGCCAGTGCAAGCGTTGCCGGCAGGGCATGTATACCTCTTGTCACAATTACGGCAAAAACTATGGTGATGTAGACAAAGGGCATCGGGCCAACGGCTTTACAACTGATGGTGGTTTTGCTGAATATGCGGTGAACAACATCAATACGCTGATACATGTTGATGATTCAATGTCTGACGAAGAGGCAACACTTGTTGTGACCGCTGGCACGGCAATGTATGGCCTGACCGAACTTGGCGGCCTTGTCGCTGGGGAAAGTGTTGTGGTTACCGGGCCGGGGCCGATCGGTCTACTAGGCGCGGCTGTGGCCAAAGCGCTTGGTGCGCAGCCAGTAATTTTGACCGGCACGCGTGACAACCGCCTCGAAATTGGCAAGAAGCTTGGTGCAGACCACACAATCAATGTGCGCAATGAAAATGCTGTTGAAAAGGTGCGTGAACTGACCAATGGCAAGGGTGTCGACTATGTGATTGAATGTGCTGGCGCGCCAAACGGGGTCAATGAAGCGGCGCAAATGGTCAATCGTGGCGGCAAGATTTGCCTTGCGGCCTTTCCGGGCAATAGCCCTGAGGTTGATGTTGCGTATTTGGTTCGTAACAACATCTATCTCTATGGGATCCGCGGCGAAGGCAAAACAGCTACGCATCGCGCCGAAGCGTTTATGCGCCAGAAGCGCTTTGATTCAACGCTCATTCATACACACACATTTGATATGACTGACCTTAAAGAGGCCTTGCGCTACGCGAAGGACCGCGTTGAGGATGCGATTAAGGTTGTCGTCAAGAATGCGCATGCTGAATCTGGCAAAATGGCCGCTGAATAAACCATAGGGCAGGGAGTAGCGCGATGTTGACCTGTGATGCATATCATATGCCGCATAGCCTAGCCGACGCATTAGGCATTTGGTCTAGTGCTGAAGCTGGCAGTCGTCTGGTGTCTGGTGCGACAGATATCTTGCCGTGGGCACGCGAGGGTCGGGCTGGTGATGTGCACCTACCGGCGCTGGTTGATGTCACGCGAATCCCAGAGCTCGATGGCTATGCCATCGAGAATGGCAGGTTGCGGTTGGGCGCAAATATCGTCTATCAGGATTTCCTGACCGATGTGACGTTGATGCGTAACCTGCCATGTATGCCGCATTGTGCTATCTGGTTTGCGGATGACCAAATCCGTGAGCAAGCGTCTTTGACAGGTAATTTGGTAAACGCATCGCCTGTTGCTGATGGCACTCCCGCTGTGGTTGCCCTTAATGGTGAGATTGAATTGGCCCGGCTAAGCGATGGCGCAGTTGTGCGGCGCCTTGTGCCAGTTGCTGAATTTATCGAAGGTCCGGGGCGCACCCAAATTGGCAAAGACGAAATTGCTACAGCGGTAGTTGTCGATGCTTTGAGCGGTTATGGCGGGTCGTTTCAAAAAGTTGGCCAACGGCGCTCTCTGGTGATCTCGGTGGCGTGTTGTGCGGCGCTGGTTAAGACCGATCAGAGCGGTTGTATATTTGAAGATGTTAGGCTGGCACTTGGCGGTGTCGGCCCACGCCCGATCCGCTTGCTGGCAGCTGAGGCGGCTCTGCGCGGTCACAGAATTTCACGGGCACTTATCAAGGATGTAGCCGAAACCGCTTCGGACGCGGTTGGCTCCCGCAGCCGTCAAACCTATCGGCGTGAGGTTGTTGTGAATTTCGTGCAGGCGGCGCTTGAAGATGCGCTTATGGACCAGCCGGACATAGTTGCAAAATTTGATGATGAGATGGAGCAGGCCGATGCCTAAGTTGAGAGTTGAGACTGAAGTTAACGGTCGTAAAATCAACCGTGAAACCGATGCGCATACACGTTTGCTAGATTTTCTGCGTGATGAGCTGAACCTTACCGGTACCAAGGAAGGGTGTGGTGCTGGTGAATGTGGGACCTGTTCGGTATTTGTTGATGGCAAGCTTGTCAAATCATGCTTGATGCCGGTGGCTAAAATATCGGGTGCCAAGGTTGAGACGATTGAGGGGTTGGCTAAACCCGGCGAGCTGACCCCGATGCAGCAGGCTTTCCACAAGACCGGCGCTAGCCAGTGTGGATATTGTATTCCGGGTATGGTGATGGCGGCAACATCGGCGTTGCGTCATAACCCGCAAGCTGACATTGAAGAAATTAAAGAACGTCTCGGTGGCAATATATGTCGGTGTACCGGATACACGAAGATTTTTGAGGCAGTGGAAATTGCCAAGGCGGTCATTGCTGGCGATTTGCCGGAAACCGCGCTTCACGAAGATGCCGTCAGTGAAAGCTATATCGGGGCCAATGTGCGCCGGCTGGACGCACCTTCAAAAGTTGCCGGCCGGCTTAAATATGCGGCTGATATGAAGCTGCCAGACATGTTGCAGATGCAGGTGCTGCGCTCGCCCCATGCGCATGCAAGGATTGTGTCGATCGACACAAGTGAGGCGGTAGTCCTCGAGGGTGTCGCCTGTGTGATTACCGCAGATGATGTGCCGGGAAAAGATGGGTTCGGGGTGTTCGTGCATGATCAGCCTATTATGGCTCGTGGGAAGGTGCGCCATGTGGGTGAGGCTGTGGCAGCTGTCGCTGCAGAAGATTTGATAACCGCGCGCCGTGCGCTCGCTAAAATCAAAGTTGAATATGAAGAATTGCCTGGGATTTTTGACGCTGAAGATGCGCTAAAGCCCGGTGCGCCAGTGATCCATGATTATGCGCCAAACAATCTGGTCAAGCATATTCCGATCCGCAAAGGCGACATCGAACGTGGTTTTGCCGAAGCTGATTTAATTCTTGAAGATGATTTTAGCACGCAGCAAGTTGAGCACGCTTATCTCGAGCCAGAAGCCGGCATTGCTTATGTTGATCCTGATGATGTCGTCGTGGTGATATCGCCATCTCAGAACATCTCACACCATCGCCATATGCTGGCTGAAATTATTGCCAAACCAATTAATAAGGTTCGGTTTATTATGAGCCCTGTTGGCGGCGGTTTCGGCGGCAAAGAAGACATGATCTATCAAGGCATGTTGGCGCTTGCAGCGATGAAAACACATCGACCGGTACAGCTGAACTTCACGCGTGAGGAAAGTCTGATCGCCTCGGCCAAGCGGCACCCATCGCGGGTACATTACAAGATGGGCCTGAAGAAGGATGGTCGGATCACAGCTATTGAATTTACTATGCTGTCTGATGGCGGCGCCTATGGAATGTCCAGCGAGGGTGTCATGCGTAAGGCCGCGATCCTGTCTTGTGGTCCGTATGAGGTGGATAATCTGGTTATTGATACCCGCGCCGTTTACACCAATAACACACCGTCTGGTGCGTTTCGGACTTTTGGCGGTATGCAAGCGCAGTTTGCTACCGAAAGCATGATGGACATGGCGGCTGAGGCGCTAAACCTTGACCCGTTTGATTTGCGACGGATCAATATGATGAAGATAGGCGCGCTTACGCACACCCAACAGACTCTGGAAACAGCCTCGTTGGACCGGGTGCTGGATGCGGCTGAACAAGCGTCGCGTTGGCACAAAGGGGCACCGCGGGTGCGTGGCGCGACGCGTACTGATCTAAATGGTCCCGATACCCGCAAACCATGCACTTTAGGGGCGCGAATTAAAAAGCAGCCAAAGGCCGCACAAAGCGTGGGAAGGATTGCCTCATGAGCAGGATGAAGCGTGGCCGCGGCATGGCGGCAAGTTGGTATGGCATCGCTCGTACCGCAACAATTGACCGGGCAGGCGCTTGGGCCGAACTCGATGATGGCGGCACTGGCAAGATTGTTACGGGTGTTACTGAAATTGGCGAGGGTATCCTTACCGTTCTGGCACAGGTTGCCGCTGATGAAATGGGCATTCGGCCGCAGGATGTGACGATTGGTGATAACGACACCGCCCGCTCTCCAGAAGCAGCGCATGCCGGCGCCACACGTCAGACCTATATGATTGGTAACTCTGTGGCTTTGGCAGCGCGTGAGGCTCGTAATGCCCTGTTTGAACAGATTGCAGACCATTGGAAAGTGCCGGAAGATAGCCTTAAAGCGTTTGACGGTGAAATTTGGGCAACCCAATCAAACCTGCACATGACCATGGCAGAGGCCGTGGCCATCTGTAAGGCGCGTGGTGTTGTGCCGGTAGGCTCGGCGTCTTTTACCGCACATGGCACCGGCCTTGATCCGGTAAATGGAACTGGTAGCCCGTGGCAGGCGTATGTGTTTGGCACGCAAGTGGCAGAAGTTGAAGTTGATACTTGGACTGGCGAGGTTCAGGTTCTCGGCATTTGGGCGGCGCATGATGTCGGGCGTGCCATCAATCCACGCGGTGTCGAGGGGCAAATTGAAGGTGGTGTGGTGCAAGGCCTCGGCCAAGCACTGATGGAAGAATATATTACTGAAAAGGGCCACGCGATTACGCATGGTTTTGCCAAATATATTCTACCGACATCACTGGATATCCCGCAAATCAATTGCACCATTGTCGAAGACCCTGATCCGAAAAGCCCGCTGCGGGCCAAGGGCATCGGCGAGCCGGCGCTGGTGCCAACTGCACCGGCTATTATGAACGCAATATATGATGCGATTGGCGTGCGGATTAAGTCACTGCCCGCCACGCCAGAAAAAATCCTTGAATTGCTGCGAACGCCAGATTCTGGAACGCTAGCAGGTCTCGCAAATGGCTCTGCAGCCGGACGCTAAGACGAATAGTGAAGTAAAAGAGTGCCTAAAACGAGCTTCATCACAAACAACCAACGGGGAGGAAAAAATGAAACTCATTAAGTCTATTAAAGTTAAATTTGTAGCGGCTCTTACGACAGCTATAATTTCATTTGGGGGCGTTGCGCATGCGGCGTATCCAGAAAAACCTATTGATATGACGGTATTGTTCGGGGGAACGGCCAATTCAATCGCCCAGCTACTATCAGAATTAATGTCAAAAGAACTAAGCCAGCCTGTGGTGCCGGTAAGCCGGACCGGCGGCGGTGGTGCAGTGGGCTATTCGCACGTTGTGTCGACAGCGCCAGATGGCTACAGCATCGTATGGAATTCAAATTCTATCAACACAACCCGTCACACCGGCCGCGTGCCGTTTGACTATACAGCGTTTGCGCCTATCGCACGGGTATCAACCGAGATCCCGGCACTGGCTGTGAACAGCTCTACTGGCTGGAAAAATCTGGCTGATCTTGCTGCCGGGTTAAAGTCTATGGATGGTAAGCTAAAGGTCGGTATTTCTGGCAAGGGATCATTTACGCATCTGACATCTGCCGCGCTTTTTGATGCGATGGGTGTGAGTGACAAAGTGGCCTACATCGCATACGGCAAAGGCAAGGCGCCGGTTGAGCTTTTGGCCGGCAGAATTGACGCTGCCATCCAGTGGCCGGGGCAGTTCGCATCTTACGCAAAAGCGGGTGAGTTGAACGTGTTGGCGGTAACAGGTGACGAGCGCGTCTCCGTGCTTCCTAATGTTGCTACTGCCATGGAACAGGGCGTTGATGTGAACATTGCTATGTGGCGCGGTCTGGCTGCACCAGCTGGCACGCCTAGTGATGCTATTGCCACGTTGGAAGCCGCTGCAAAGGCCGCAGTTGCTAGTGCTGAATTCCAAAAAGCAGCTGGCAATATTGGCTTTTCAGCTGCCTTTTTGGGCGCTGCCGACTTTGGTAAGGTCATTGAGAAAGACGATGCCTTTTACGGGGCGCTTCTCAAAGAACTTGGCATGGCCAAATAAGCAAAAATCATAGGAAAAACAGTGACCAACCGTGATCAAAATATCGTCCTGAGTTGCATCCTTGTCGTGGTTGCGGCGGTGTGGACATGGTTGGTCATTGCCACCATCCCCCCCGGTTTTGGTGGCGGCGAAATTGGCGCCCGCGCGTTTCCGCTTACCTTTGGGGTGATCCTCCTAGTTTTGTCGGCGCTATTGTTGATGCGTCTGTTCATCGGCAAACATAAAAACCCAACAGACGGCGACGCCAAAAGCCCACAACAGACCGCTGGGGCACAGATAGACTGGTGGCCTGCGATAACTGTCTTTGGCGAAATTATTCTTTATGGCTTCCTGCTTGAAAAAATTGGCTTCACCCTCGCTACGCCGGTGATTGTGCTGCTTTTGATGGTGGTAAATCTGCGGGTGCGGTCGCCCCGCCTGCTGGCTGGTATGGTGTTTGGCGTTACCTTCGGTTGCTGGCTCGTTTTTGAAAAAATTTTCGGCATTTATATGGCGAATGGTATGTGGATAAATCTGGGGTAGGCTGATGGAACTGTTTCTGCAAGCCGCAACTATTGCACTCACGCCGATGGCGATTGCTTCGGTTGGGTTAGGTACGCTGGTGGGGCTTATATTTGGTTCGATTCCTGGCTTGACCTTTACGGTCGCGCTGGCGTTGGCGCTGCCGATTACCTTTAGTATGGATACCGTGCCGGCCATCGGCTTGCTGCTGGGGACATATATTGGGGGCATGACGGGGGGGTCAGTTTCGGCTATCCTGCTTGGCATTCCCGGCACGCCGTCTGCGGCGGCGACTGTTCTTGATGGGCATCCAATGACCAGACGCGGCGAGGCGTCGATTGCCTTGGGAACTGCTTTAATCGTTTCGGTGTTTGGCGGTATTTTCAGCCTTATCGTGATGATCGTTTCGGTCGATTTGGTGTCCCGCTTAGCAATTGGTTTTGGGCCAGCAGAAATTTTTGCTTTGGTGCTGTTTGGCATGTCTATGATCTGTGGTCTTTGTGGGGACTCTCTGCTCAAAGGCATGATTTCTGGCGCCCTAGGTCTTATGCTCATGACCATTGGCATCGATGAGATAGACGGGGTGCAGCGTCTGACCTTTGGCTTTGTCAGTTTGCAGCAAGGCGTTAATTTACTTGTTGCTATGATTGGGCTTTTTGCCATTCCCTTTGTGATTGAAGCTGTTTCTGGCAGGGCATCTGATCGGCCGGGCGTCACCCGGGTCGCAAAGGTCAAAGCCGAATTGCCCAGCATAAAGCTGCTGATTCGCAAAGCATGGCTTATGATCCGGTGTTCTGCTATGGGTACGGCAATTGGTGCAATCCCTGGCACCGGTGGCCCGATTGCCGCGTTCTTGGCCTATGATCATGCCAAGCGCTTTTCAAAGCAGCCAAACACTTTTGGAAAGGGCAATATTGAGGGTGTTATTGCCCCGGAAACAGCCAATAATGCGGTGACTGGTGGAACCCTAATCCCATTGTTTTCACTTGGTATTCCGGGCGATCCTGCAACCGCCATCGTGCTGGCTGGGTTGATGATTCACGGTATCACGCCGGGTCCAGCCCTGTTCATGAACAACGCTATTGATGTTTATGGAATGTATATAGCGGTGTTGCTGGCGTATATCTGGGTGCTCGGCTTGCAGTTTGTCGGCATTCGCATTTTTGTACATGTTTTGCGCGTACCGCGCGAGCTTTTGGCGATTGTGGTTCTCGTGCTTTGTGCCATCGGCGCATTTTCGATCCGCAACAGCGTTTTTGATATTTATACAATGGGTGTGATTGGCCTGTTGGCTTATGTCATGGTGCTGATCCGTATACCTGTGACCCCAATTATTCTAGGAATGGTGCTTGGACCAACATTGGAGAATGAGTTCCGCACTGCGATGATGCTGTCTGAGGGTAGCTTTGACATCTTCCTGACATCGCCAACCGCTTTGGTTTTCTTCGCACTGCAGTTTCTGATTATTGGACTGCAATTAATGCGAGAAATGAAGGCGAAAACAAAATCCGTCCCTACAACAGAGGCACAAGATGCGTGATAAGAATGAAATGCCAGATGTTAGCGAAAACATGATGTGCGCCCGGGCTGCCCAACTCGCTGGGAAGTCAGTGCGTGAGGCATTTTCTGAGAACGTGAATGGCAATGCCATTCATATGACATTGTCAGAGGCTCTGGTCATCGGCTTGTTAAATCAAGGGGTGCGACGTTACTTCGTGATTTTTGGCCATGGTTCAACCGACCTTGGTGAAGTTTTGCGGATCTATAATGCGGCCGGCGTGGTCGAGGTTATCAACTGCCGTAATGAGGTGGAAATGGCGCATGCGGCTACGGCATATGCATGGGTTTATGGCGAGACACCTGCGGTTGTTACGTCGATTGGTCCGGGGGGCTTGCAAGCCATGGCAGGTTCGCTAGCAGCGGCATCAAACGGGGTCGGTGTCTACCATATTTACGGTGATGAAACGACCCAAGGCGAAGGCTACAACATGCAGCAGATTCCAAAGCCGGAACAGGGCATTTTTGGAAAAATGACAGCCTTGATGGGAGAGTCTTATACGCTGCACACGCCCGAAGCGTTGCGTGAATGCCTGCGCCGCGGTACGTCTCGGGTGCATCATCCCTATAAAGCTGGACCATTTTTTGTGATGCTGCCAATTAATACGCAACCACAGGTTATGGGCGTCAATCTCGCAACTTTGCCAGAGCGTAGTCATGTTCCGGTTGTGGCGCCAGCCCGTTCAGATGATTTAACCGCCGCAGTGGAGTTAGTGCGCACGAAAAAACGATTGGTGATTAAAGCCGGCGGAGGCACCCGCAAGCATTTTCAGGCGGTTCGTGATTTGGCGGCTCACATTGGTGTGCCGGTCGTTTTGTCGCCGGGGTCCACCGGTGTTTTGCCAGATTCTGATATTCACAATATGCATGTGGGCGGTTCCAAAGGGTCGATTGCCGGGAATTACGCAATGCAGAATGCCGATGCCGTCATAATGATTGGTAGTCGTGCGGTTTGTCAGGCAGATTGCTCGGGCATCGGCTATCCAAATGCGACGGCGGTGTTAAATATTAACGGTGACCTTGATGACCTGGCGCATTACGCCAACACAGTCTGTCTGCCGGGGGATATCACCGCGGTGATTGAGGTATTGCTGAACCGTTTGGCGCAGGATAGTGGTGCGTCACTGCGCAAGGCATGGTTGCAGGACTGTGCTGCCAAGAAAGCCGAATGGACACAGTTTAAAGGCCAAAGAATAAATGCAGAACCGCTGGATGATGAAGTCTGGCAGCGGCCTGTTTTGACCCAGCCAGCCGCCATTCACGCGGTCGCATCATTTGCAAACCGCATGGGTGCGATCAAGTTTTTTGATGCGGGTGATGTGCAGGCGAACGGGTTTCAGGTGGTCGAAGATGACATCCCTAGCCAAACCTACACCGAAACTGGTGCGTCCTTTATGGGGTTTTCTGGCTCGGCTTTATTGGGCAGTGCCTATGTGAAGTCACCAAAATATGGCATTGCCTTTACCGGGGATGGGTCATTTATGATGAACCCGCAGATATTGATAGACGCGGTAGAACATGGCGTGCGCGGCATGGTTGCGCTTTTTGACAACCGCCGCATGGCCGCTATCACCGGGTTACAACATGCGCAATATGGGCAAGAGTTCAAAACCAATGATGGGGTAGCTGTTGACTATGTCGCGATGGCGGCAGCGGTAGATGGCGTCAAAGCCTTGCATGGCGGCTTTAGCCGCAGCGAGTTGGATGCAGCCTTAGAGGCCGCATATGCGCATGACGGACTTTCACTGATCCATATCCCGGTGTATGCGGGCACTGACCCGATTGCGGGCATGGGCGCCTACGGATCTTGGAATGTAGGCAATTGGGTCAAGGACGTACAAGATCAGTACTTGTCTGTTAGTATTTAGGGAGGCGACCATTTATAAAGATATAAATCTATTCATCGACGGTGCGTGGCGCCCGGCATCGGACCGCAAAACAAAGCCGGTCACCGATCCGGCAACCGAAGAGGCGCTCGGCACAATTGCTGCGGCAACTAGCGATGATATTGATGCGGCCTTGTCGGCGGCCAAGCGTGGCTTTGATGTATGGCGCCGGACTGGCACATGGGACCGCGCATCCAAAATTCGCAAAGTGGCCGATCTGGTCCGTGAGCGGCAGGCCGAAATTGCGCGGTTGATGTCGTTGGAGACCGGCAAGCCTTTGGCCGAAGCCATGGGCGAAACCGGCGCCGCGGCCGATCAATTTGAGTGGTATGCGGAAGAAACTAAGCGGATCTATGGTCAGGTAATTGAATCGCGCACCAGCGATAGCCGGATGGCGGTGATTTACCAGCCGGTTGGTGTGGTTGCGGCGTTTTCAGCGTGGAACTTTCCAGCATTGCTGCCAGCACGCAAGATAGCCGCCGCACTGGCAGCCGGATGTTCCATCATCATCAAGCCCGCGGGCGAAACGCCAGCCAGTTGTGCCGCTCTGGTGCAGGCCTGTCACGATGCCGGTATTCAGTCCGGTGTGGTGAATATGGTAACCGGTAATTCAAATGCCATCGCCCAGCAATTGATAAGCTCACCCATTGTGCGCAAAGTCAGCGTCACCGGGTCAGTATCGGTTGGAAAACAGATTATGGCATTGGCTGCAGACGGCATTAAAAAGGTGTCGATGGAGCTTGGTGGCCATGGACCAGTTTTGGTATTTGACGATTTTGATGCCGAACGTGCCGCCGAGGTGTGCGCCACCACAAAATTCAGAAATTGTGGTCAGGTATGTATCTCGCCTACCCGGTTTTACGTGCATGAAAACAGTTATGAGGCCTTTGCAGACCGCTTTGTGGCGGTTGCTAAATCACTGAAAATCGGGCGTGGGCTTGATGACGGTGTGCAAGTCGGGCCAATGGCGAACAAGCGCGGGCAAGATACTATCCAGAAAATGACACAAGATGCGATTGATCGCGGCGCCCAGCTTTTGACCGGGGGGCAGACGCCAGCCGGTTTTAACAAGGGCTATTTTGTTGAGCCAACGGTTCTTGGCCGGGTGCCAGATGATGCGCTGGTGATGCGTGAGGAACCTTTTGGGCCAATAGCCCCGATTACCACATTTCGTGACTATGATGAGGTGATTACGCGTGCAAATGCGCTGCCATTTGGGCTAGCTGGCTATGTGTTTTCAAATAACCTAAGCGTCGCTACCCGCGCTTATGAGGATCTTCAAGTGGGTATGGTCGGTGTCAATGAAATGCTGCTTGCCACGGCTGAAGCGCCATTTGGCGGTGTCAAGGAAAGCGGTATTGGGCGCGAAGGTGGCAGTTTGGGCATCCAAGACTATTTAGATGCAAAATATGTTAAAATTAAGCTGGTGGAATAAACATAGATGACAACTGATAAAGAACAAGGCCTTGCAAGAGGTCTTACGAATTATGGCGATCGTGATTTTTCGATTTATCTGCGGCGCTCTTTCGCATCGTCAATGGGTTATTCCCAGGACGTGCTAAAAAAGCCAATTGTTGGAATCGCCAATAGTTTTTCCGGGTTCAATAATTGCCATCGCCATTTCCCAGAATTGTTAGATGCCGTTAAACGGGGAGTTCTTCTTGGTGGCGGGCTGCCAATTGAGTTTCCAACGATCTCGCTTGGTGAGGTGTTTCTTAGCCCCACGAGCATGAAATTCCGTAACTTAATGTCAATTGACACCGAAGAGATGATCCGCGCGCAGCCAATGGACGCGGTAGTGCTGATGGGCGGTTGTGACAAGACTGTTCCGGCCCAATTGATGGGCGCGGCATCAGCCGATTTACCCGCGGTACAGCTGGTTGCTGGGCCGATGATGACGTCGCGGCATGGTGAAGAACGCCTTGGCGCCTGTACAGATTGCCTCCGGTTTTGGGGAAAATATCGGGCCCAAGAAGTGTCAGCCGAAGAAATTAATCAAGTTGAAGGGCGACTTGCCACAACGGCGGGCACCTGCGCCGTAATGGGCACAGCATCAACTATGGCCTGCATTGCCGAAACATTGGGGATTTCGCTTCCCGGAACAGCGGCAATCCCGGCGGTTCACGCCGATCGGTTGCGGGCCGGAGAGGCGTCCGGCCTTGCCGCGGCGCGGATGATCCATAACCCGATCCGACCCAGCCAAATCATCACCGAAAAATCTGTTGAAAATGCCATGCGCGTGTTACTGGCGCTGGGCGGCTCGACAAACGCAATCATACATCTGACGGCGATTGCCGGGCGGCTTGGGATTTCGGTATCTCTAGACCGGCTTAACACGCTTTCGGACACCACGCCTGTTTTGGTCAACCTAAAGCCGGTGGGCTCTGACTATATGGAAGATTTCTTTTATGCTGGCGGCATTGGCGCGGTTCTACGCGAGCTAAAGCCGCTTTTGCATCTGGACACACTGACCGTTACAGGTGAAACGCTTGGCGATAGGCTCGAGGTTGATCCCGGCTATGTTGATCACCGGATCATATCCAAAGCCAGCGCACCACTGGAACCGCAAGGCGGGCTGGTGGCACTATTCGGGAATTTGGCACCGCGTGGGGCGATCTTGAAACGCTCTGCTGCCGACCCACGGCTGTTCGAAAAGGAAGGCCGCGCCGTTGTATTTACATCGCTTGAAGATTTGGCGAAGCGGGTGGATGATCCTGACCTCGACATAACGGCAGATGACTTTATGGTGTTGCAAAATGCCGGACCCAAAAGCGCCTCAGGCATGCCTGAAGCCGGGTATTTGCCGATTCCCAAAAAGCTTAGTGCCAAAGGTGTCAAAGACATGGTTCGTATATCCGATGCACGCATGTCGGGTACTGCCTTTGGAACGATTGTGCTACACGTAGCGCCGGAAAGTGCTGTTGGTGGGCCGTTGTCGTTGGTTAAAACTGGTGACCGCATTCGCCTATCCGTCAAAGCCAAGCAAATTGAATTGCTTGTTGATGACGAAGAAATGGCGCGTCGCCGTAACGCGTGGACGTCTGATATTGTGCCACCACAACAACGGCGTGGCTATGACCGCGTTTACGCAGCAGAGGTTTTGCAGGCTGATGAAGGCTGCGACTTTGCGTTTTTGCAGCCCGTGGCGGATGTTGTGTCATCGCCGAAATAGTCTGAAGGCCGGTATTTACATTGTTGTTTTATGGCTGCAGGTAGTGATCTGGGGATGTTTTCGTCGACAAGCCTTATGGATGCGGCGCCTTGGATGAAATTGTCGATGGACAGTCTGGAAACGCTATTGTAATTATGCGCGCAGCCTGACAGGAGGTTTATGTAGGACATGAAATATATCGTATACGTCAGCCAAGCAAAAGAACCGTTTAGCACCGAGGAGCTAAAAGCGCTACTTGAGCATAGCCGCCGTAGAAACCAAGAGACAGGTATTAGCGGATTGCTGATCTATCGCTTTAACCCTGACTATAATCGGGGTAATTTTGTGCAGGTTCTGGAAGGGCGCGAAGCAGCCATAGACGATGTCTGGCGCAGAATTTCTAGCGATGATCGTCACCATACCATTATTGTGGTCGAAGAAGATAAAATTGAAACCCGCATGTTTGGTGACTGGTCAATGGGCTTTAAAAATATTGACGCCTCGGAACTGGAAGCGTTCGATGGATTTTCTGATCTTGGCAGTGACCAGTTTTGGGAAAATGTTAACAGTGATAACGCCGCTGCCGCGCTTGATTTGTTGCGCAGCTTTTATGATGGCGCTTAATTTCAGCTTGGCCTAAAGACGACCAAACCGCTTAGTCTTCGGGGCATCTCACCCACATCTTGGTTTAAATTATTAATCTAATTAACTTGTCGCTAATGAAACCAGCAAGGTGTGTGGCGTATGGTTAGGTGGCGATTAATGGTGGGCGTGCAAAATAACATACGCATTTTTGTGGCATTGGGGGTGATGTCCTTGATGTTGGCGCCAGTGTCGAGTCTAGCAAAAACAGTGTTTCTGGAATGTGATGGTCAATTTGAAACCAGCACGGCGATTGGCGGAATGGTTGAAACCGAGCAATATGATGGCGCGTTATATCTGTCGGTTGAGGCGGATGATTTTGCCGTGAGGCGGGTCAAATTGTTGCCATTTGAGCGCAGTACAAGACTAGCTGCGATCGAATTAACGCCGCGCCCACGCGCCGCAGATAATGGCCAAGTGACGGTTTTTGCGGCAAGTGAAGATGAGCTTGTTATCACCCAAAATGAAGCGCGCGGCCAGATGGTCAATGCGCTTGTTGGTGATGATCCTTTGGCGCTCACGCCGGAGTCCCTATATACTATGGAACTGCGGTTAAATAGATTTTCAGGTTATATATCAATTGCCTGGCATGATCACCAAGTGCGTGACGTAAAGCCTGAAGGGGCGTTGCGCAGCATCAAAAAGCGCTTTAGCAATACAAAAACTTTTGCGGCTGATTGCAATACAATGAAACAGCGTATTTTTTAATGGTCGGCGTAATGGCTAACCCATTTAGGGTTTAGCCGGCTGACCCAACCGCGGCAGCGTGCACCGATGCCTCAATAAACAAGTCTTTGTTGGCTGACAGCGGCACAAGTTTGACATCTTCGGTGATATCAACAACAATATTTTTGGCGCCAGCCGAGGTGGCGCGGGTAGTTGCCAGCGCTCCGGCAACGTCGCGGGCTTTTTCCAGAGCCTGCGCCATAACGCTAAAATCGAGAGGGCCTTGAGGAAGATGCACGCGGAATTTGCCTTCAGCTGGCTGGGTTATGGTGATCATCACGCGCTGTCTGACTGATCCCACCGCTGCCCCAACTGCGCCGGCCACTTCGGCATGCTGTGGCACGGTAAGGTCAACAGTTAATAGCTTGGCTATATGCGGGTAATGTGTGGCGGCTGATGCGCCAAGCGCGACCAAACAGGTGCCAAGCTGCACGGAAATACCCACAAGCGGGACCGTGTTCGCTGGCTTTTCAGCTAAACATTGCGCAAGAAGCGGGGTTTGGCTAACAGCGTTTTCACCACCGCCTTGATGGGCAAGGGCGGCATCAAGAAGCGCGATGCCGGAGCGGCGATGCAGTTCGCCAAGGGTCATGCTGGCGGCTTGTTCAGGGCCGGAGGCGGTTGGTTCACCGCGGCCGTTGCGCTGGCGTGCAATGAGCCGGGCACCAAGTGCCGCCGCATCAGCATCAAATTCGCTAAAGGCGCCAGTAACATGCGCTGCATCGGTAGGGGTAAAGGCAGCAAGTCCCAAAAGGCCACGACTAATCAACCTGTCAATCGCGCCAAGCGCAAGTTGTGTGGCGGCCAGTTCAGGGATTGCCGATGGGCCAGCGGCGATGGCTTTTTCAGCCAGTCGGGCTTCAGAGCGTGTAAGCCAACCAGGAACGCCATCGGGCATAATTGGAAATACAAAGCGGCCATCGGTTGCGGTTGGCACTGGCAGGTCAAGCTGGTCTT